>Ga0315279_10004773_pt1 | contig 18027 bp, 13 predicted proteins | sample YL17G06_20_MG_FD_203694 | JGI IMG/M metagenome (GOLD analysis project Ga0315279, IMG submission 203694) | Sediment microbial communities from Yellowstone Lake, YNP, Wyoming, USA - YL17G06_20 | ecosystem: Environmental > Aquatic > Freshwater > Lake > Sediment | place: USA: Wyoming | collected... | reverse complement strand
ATCCCGTGAAAATAGCTCTTGTCGGTCAGCCCAACTCAGGGAAGAGCACCCTGTTCAATGCGGTGGCGGGCTATCGCTCGCTCACCGCGAATTTCCCCGGCACCACGGTTGAATACGCGGGGGGGCGAGCCCGCGTGAATGGCGAAGTCCTCGACCTCGTGGATTTGCCGGGGCTCTATTCATTGAATCCTGCCAATCCGGCAGAGACTTGCAGCCGGGAATTCCTTCTCGCGGGCGATTGGGACGTAGTGGTCAATGTGGTTGACGCCTCGCAACTCGCCCGCAGCCTGGAACTCACCCTTGAGCTACTGGAACTGGAAGCGCCGCTGGTGGTGTGCCTCAACATGATGGATGAGGCGGCGCGCAAGGGCATCGTTATTGACGTCCCGGCGCTTGCGGACGCGCTCGGGGCGCCCGTGGTGGAGACGATCGCCACGCGGGGGCAGGGCATACTCGAAACTTTCCGCGTGGCCATCCGGCTCCAGCGGAAGCGACCTTCGAGCTCGCCTCGTGCCTTTCCTTATGCCCCCGAGGTCGAAGCGACGGTTCGGGGGCTAGCGGCGGCGCTGGGCGCCGCCGCCCACGGCTTGCCGCCAGGGGCGCGGCAAATCAGCCAGCTTGATAACGTCGGGCATTCGGGCGAGACCACCACCACTGCTCCCTGTGCGGTCGTGGAGCCTGTCACCGCGGACGCCGCGAGATTCCCCGCCCTGCGGTTTCGGGCGCTTCAGCTCCTGCAAAGCGACCCGCAGCGCGTGGCTCAACTCGATCCGGCTACTGCCGAAGCGGCGGAGAGTGCCCAGAGGGAGGTGGCGAAGCATCTGGGGCAGCCAGCCGACGTGGTCATCTCCGCGGCGCGGCATTCGGCCTGCCTGAACCTGTTTGAACACGTGGCCCAGGTGGCAAGGCCGCGCGCGGACTGGCGCGAGCAAGTGGATCGTGTCCTGATGCATCCAATTTGGGGATATGTCTTCCTGGCTCTCATTTTCCTGGGATTCTTCCGGCTGGTGTTCGACGTCGGGAAGCTGGCAGAGGCACACATCCTGGCAGCGTTCGACGGGCTCGTTGCGCCTCTGGGCCATCTCCTTGCACCGTCGAGCCTAGGCTTTGCGGTGGCGAAGGGAGCCTTGCTGGGCACCGCGGGCGCTTTTGCCATCGTGCTGCCCTACCTGCTGCCGTTTTTGATCGGCCTGTCTGTTCTGGAGGACGCCGGGTATCTAGCGCGCGTCGGCTATCTGATGGACGCGGTGATGCACCGCCTGGGACTGCACGGCACCGCCACCATCCCCATACTCCTGGGGTACGGCTGCAGTGTGCCGGCGGTGATGGCGACGCGCCTCCTCACCTCCCGGCGGGACCGGTTTGTGGCGGCGTTCCTGGCCGTTCTGGTCCCCTGCGCGGCGCGCATGACCGTGATCATGGCGCTGGTGGGTTTCTACCTGGGCGCCTATTGGGCTTTGGGCATCTACGTCCTGAACCTGGCCGTCGTCACCTTGGCCGGAAACATCCTGGCAAAGATCTGGCCGGAGGTTGCTCCCGGCATGCTGATGGAGGTCCCGCCCTATCACCATCCTACCTTGCGCGTAGTTCTGCTCAAGACGTGGTGGAGGTTGCGCGAGTTTGTAGTGGTGGCGCTTCCTCTGCTCATCGTCGGGAGTGCAGTCCTGGGGTTGATCGAATTCTTCGGCTGGCAGCCGGTGATCAATGCCGCGCTTTCGCCGCTCACCGCGTTGCTGGGATTGCCCACGGCGGTAGGCCTCACGCTGATCTTCGGGGTGCTGCGCAAAGAACTCTCGCTGTTGATGCTCATGCAGGCCCTGGGTACGACCGACGTTCATGCCGTCATGACCTCAGCCCAGATCATCATCTTCACGCTTTTCGTGACCTTCTATCTTCCCTGCTTGGCGACCCTGGCGTCGATGGGGCGGGAATTGGGGCGCAAGCTCACGGCGGCCGCCGCGACGGCGCTGCTGCTCTTGGCCATCGTCATCGGGCTCATCGCCCGCGGCGTGCTGAGCTTCATCTTGTAGCGCGGACCTCAAGGCCCGCGCCACAAGATTTCGTCTTGAGGAAACTCTGCATGCCTGAATCAGTTCCTGCGGCGGACTTGGCGCGTCGCCCCTACAAGTGTGGATGCGGCTGTCCTATAATCCAGGCGCAGGGCACTCCCCATGTCAGCTACGACCCTCAATGTGCCCCACGCGTTCGAGCCGGCTTACCTTCGTCTCTACCAGAGTGGCGAACTCACCCGGCGCGTGGAGCGTGCGCTCCGGTTGCTTGAGTCGTGCACCGCCTGCCCGCGCCACTGTTGCGTCAATCGCTGGGCGGACAAGTTCGGGGTGTGCAAGACGGGCCGTTACGCCGTGGTCTCAAGCTACGGCGCCCATCTCGGCGAGGAAGACTGCCTGCGCGGGGGGAGAGGTTCCGGCACGATATTCATCTGCGGCTGCAACCTGCGCTGCGTCTTCTGCCAGAACTTCGACATTAGCTGGCAGCTTCGAGGCGCGCCCACGCCGCCCGAGAAGCTCGCCCGCATGATGCTCGAGCTGCAGCGGGACGGCTGCCACAACATCAACTTCGTCACTCCGGAGCACGTGGTTCCGCAGCTCATCGAAGCGCTGCCGCTGGCCATCGAACGCGGGTTACGTTTGCCCATCGTGTACAACACCAGCGCCTACGATTCGATGGAAAGCCTGGAGCTGCTGGACGGCGTCGTGGACATCTACATGCCCGACTTCAAGTACTGGGACCGCGAATGCGCCCGGAAGTACTCCCGGGCTCCTGACTATCCGGAGGTGGCACGGCGCACCATCAAGGAAATGCACCGGCAGGTGGGCGACCTCGTGCTGGACGAGCACGGCGTGGCGCAGCGCGGATTGCTCATCCGGCACCTGGTGATGCCCGGCGACGTTGCCGGCACGCGCGAAGTGATGCGCTGGATCGCGCGCGAGCTTTCGCCGCTGACTTACGTCAACGTCATGGCGCAATACTATCCGGCGGGCAAGGTCTCCCGGAGCGAGTACCCGGAGATTAACCGCCGCGTGTCGCCCTCCGAGTACGAGCAGGCGCTCGAGGAAGGCTGGGCCGCGGGCCTCAAGCGCCTCGACGCTCGCCGGCCCTCCTACCTCACGCCCTTCTGAAGTGCGTCCCCGAAAGGCCCCCGTTCGCGGGGCTCGCTGCTGGCCAGGTGATATAATTTCTCGAAGGCACAGTTGAGGGCAGGGGTTGGTATCCTTGAGCTTTCTTAGGGTCGCGCACTATAGTGGCAATCCCCTCTTGCGGAAGACACTAGTCGGCCTGTGCGCAGCTCCGTTCGTCCTTGCGGTTCCTCATCTTTGGGCGTCGGGGTGCCCGGAAACACCGAGTGTGCTGATGGATGAACGGACGGCGGAGACGCATTTGCTTTCCAAGCAGGATCCTGTGCTTCCCGCCCCTGTGCCCGCGCTGGCCCACGTCCGCAAGGTTGTGCTGCTCGTCACCGTGGATCGCCAGGGAATTATCTGCGACGTGCGGCCGGTGGCCGGGCCGAAGGCGTTGAGAAGGGTCGCCGTCAACACGGTGAAAAAGCACTGGCGTTATCGCCCCTTTCTTGTGGACTGGAAGCCGGTGGTGGCGCGGTTTCCGGTCTCGGTGAAATTTGTCCTCCCCAAGTCGGAACCTCGCCTGACCGCGCGTCGGGGGGAGGTCTCTTGGCCGCCGGCCAAGGGAAAGGTGATATGAAATCTCTCGAGGAGTATCTCGCCCTGGCGGCTCAAAACCACGGCCACAGGTGCCCCGGCCAGGTGCTGGGCGTGCGCATGGCGATGCTGGGCTTGCGACAACTCGGCATCGATGAACACTACAAGCGGCTGCTCACCTTTGTCGAAATCGACCGCTGTGCCACGGACGCCGTGAGCCTGGTGACGGGTTGCCGCTTGGGGAGGCGCTCGCTCAAATACCTGGACTTCGGTAAGGTGGCGGCCACCTTTGTAGATCTTGCCACCCGTCGGGCCGTGCGGGTGATGGCGCGCGAAGACTCGCGGGCCCGGGCCAAAGCGATGTTCCCGGAGCTGGCCAACCCCTCCCTGCAGCAACTTGCAGCGTACAAGGTAATGGACGATGCTGACCTGTTCACGCACGAGCGGGTGCGGGTGAAGCTGAGGCCGGAAGATTTGCCAGGGCAGCCGCGTTCGCGCGTCACCTGCGAGCGGTGCAGCGAGGGCATCAACGATGGGCGGGAGCGGCGCGTGGACGGCCGCGTCCTTTGCCGGAACTGTGCGGGTGAAAGTTACTATGAAACAGTGACAAGTGACGAGTAAGGCGGATTGAGTGATTGCACGATTGATTCATTGAATCATTGAATCATTTGACCAGGGTGCTTCTTCAATGGCCCGATGACGCAATCACATAATCCGCTAGTCACCTGTCACAGCACTTCAAATGTCCGATCAACCCATTATCAGCACGAGCGGGCCGCCGGAGCCACTCGTCCTCCGGCGTCGATACCTGCCTGTCGCCACATTCATCATCCTGGCCCTGAACGTCCTGATCTTTCTCCTCATGGAACTCTCCGGAGGCTCCAGGACTCCCGACGTGCTTCTGAATTTCGGAGCTTCTTACGGTCCTTACCTTCGCCGCGGCGAGTACTGGCGGCTGGTCATGCCGATGTTCCTGCACATCGGTCTCCTGCATTTACTCCTCAACACGACGGCGCTCTTCGTCCTGGGCCGCATCCTGGAGGGGGTCTATGGCTATGGCCGCTTTGCCCTCCTTTATGTAGCTTGCGGCGTGGGCAGTTCTTCCCTTTCCATGACGCTTTCCTCCAGCGTTTCGGCCGGAGCCTCCGGGGCGATCTTTGGAATCGCTGGGGCGATGCTGACCACGGGCTACCTGCACCGGGCGGCGGTGCCGCGGCATTGGCGGAGGTCCTTTGGCGGAGGCATCCTTCCTCTCATTGTGCTGAACCTGATCCTCGGATACTCCGTTCCGGGGATTGACAACTGGGGACACGTGGGGGGTCTGGTGACCGGCCTGCTGCTAAGCGGGTTGATTCCTCCCCCGGGGCTTGCTTGGGTGCCGGCGAGCCTGCAAGATGAGCCGTCCCAGGCAGCCGTGATCGTTCCGTTGGTTGTGGTAGCCCTGGCGATGGCCGCGGCGGTTGACCACTACCGGACGTCCCGGGCGCTAGTCCGCTTACTCTACGAGGGTGCGCGTTTGCGCGCCGCGGGACAAACCGATCACGCTCGCGAACGCATTCGGGAAGCGTCCCGACTGGCGCCGCGGGATGAACGCCCCCACGAGGAGATGGGTTCGTTACACCTCGAACAAGGTCAAGTGGCGGAGGCGATTCAGGAATTCGAAGAGGCGCGTCGCTTGAGTCCCGATTCGCCGCGCGCCCAACTGGGGCTGGCCCTGGCGTACCGGCGGAAAGGCGATGTGGCCAAAGCCCGGGAAATGTTTGAGGCTGTCTTCGGGAAGAACCCGCGCAGCGCCGAGGGCCATCGCGTCCTGGCGGACCTGTGCGCCGAGCAAAAGCTCTACCGGGAAGCCATTGAGCACTACCAAGCGGCCTTGCGATTGGAGCCTGCCGATGCTGTGTCGCACAACAACCTGGCCTGGCTGTTGGCCACGAGCGAGGACCAGGAGTTCCGGAATCCTCGCGGCGCTCTCGAACATGCGGGGCGCGCCGTCGCGCTCACCGAGTGGAAAGAGGCGGCGTTCATTGATACCCTGGCGGAAGCTCTTTACGCCAACGGGAAATTCGACGAAGCCGTAAAGGTGCAGACTCAAGCCCTGAAACTGCAGCCCGACGACCGCGAGTTCCAGGAGCATATGGCTCGCTATCGGAAGGCTGCGGGAGTGTGACATCGCCGCAGTTCGAATCCCTCCGGGAGGAGGTTTTCGCGCGCGGCGGCGTGGCTGAGGGTGCCGTATCTGCTTTGGGCGGCTTATGCAGCACCCCTCAACTACGCAATCTGGAGGCTGAACGCATGAGCGAACCCGGCGCGCCGCCGATCCGCCTCGGCATCTCGGCCTGCTTGCTGGGCGAGAGGGTGCGCTACGACGGCGGGCACAAGCGGGACCCCTATCTGGTGGAAACCTTTGGCCGCTATGTCGAATGGGTGCCGGTGTGTCCGGAAGTGGAGATGGGATTGGGCGTCCCGCGCGAGACCTTGCGGCTTGTGCGGACCCAAGGCGACATCAGGCTCATCATGCCCAAGACCGGAGCCGACCATACCGAGGCAATGGGCGCCTTCGCAAGAGGGCGCGTCGCCGCGCTGGCCAAGCAAGCTCTGTGCGGTTGCATACTGAAGAAAGGCTCGCCGAGCTGCGGGATGGAACGCGTAAGGGTGTTTGATGCTCATGGCGTGCCAGCCAAGTCCGGGCGTGGACTTTTTGCTGAAGCCCTCCTCCGCTACTTTCCCCATCTTCCGGTGGAGGAGGAAGGTCGCCTCTCGGATCCGTGCCGGCGCGAGAATTTTGTGGAGCGTGTCTTCGCCTACCATCGCCTGTGCACGCTCTTCGCGGGGCGCTGGAAGGTGGGCGAGATCGTGGCTTTTCACACGGCCCACAAGCTGCTGCTCATGACGCATTCGCCGAAAGCCTACGAAACCCTCGGACGTCTGGTGGGGGGCGCCAAGGCCATCCCGCGCGGGGAACTGCGCGAGCGCTACGAATCCGAGTTCATGCGCGCACTCGGCGAGATGGCCACAACCAAGCGGCACGCGAATGTCCTGCTCCATATCGTCGGTCATTTCCGCAGGCGACTGGACGACGACTCCCGCCGCGAGTTGCTCTCCGTCCTCGACGATTACCGCCGCGGCCTCGTACCGCGGATTGTCCCTATCACACTCATCCGGCACTACGTTCGCCGGTTCGGCGTCGCTTATCTCCGTGGGCAAGTCTATCTAGACCCCCACCCCAAGGAACTCATGCTGAGGAACCACGTGTGAGGGCAGGGGAGCAGCTTCACGGTACTCCTGCTTGCTCTGCCGGCGGAGTGCCGGCCTCTCTCCTCCGTCACTACACTTTCGCATGCAGGACGCGGACGGAGGGCAAGCCGTCTGGGCCATCGACCAGCTCGATGTCGTGGAAGATGTTGGGGCTTTCCTTCTTCAGGACGCGGCAGACCTCAACCGCGAGCAGGCGGATTTCGGTGTCGGCGTGAAGGTTCCCGCGCAACTCCAGGAAGTGCCTCCAGGAGCGGCTGTTGCCCGTGACGAAGATCTTGGTCTCGCAGGCGTTGGGGAGGATGGAGCGGGCCGCCTGCCGCGCCCACTTCCGCTGGTCGTGCGCCGGCATTGCCGGATATTTCTGCCGCACGTACTCGGTGCTGGCTTCGGCCAGTTCGACATAGGCCTTGCGGATGTACTCAATCGTCTCCTGCCACTTCGCGCGCAGCGCCTCGTTCTCCTGATAGAGCGGGGGCACCACATAGCGGGCGTCGCTCTCATCCACGTAGCGCTGCGAAAGCTGCGAGTAACCGAAGCCGGCACGGTGGCGGACCAGTTCGTGCGTTAGCGCGCGACTAACGCCGGCAATCAGCAAGCACCAGACAGCATGCTCCAGAACGCTCCCATGCTTGGAGGTGAGGATGTTCTCCAGGTATTCCCAGCTGGACTTGCGGCCTTTGCCGAACGACATGTAGCAGGTACGGCCGGCGATTTCGGCCAGGATTTCGGCGGCGACGCGGGTGTCGGTGGTGAATACCAAACCCTCGTCCTCCAGGAACCGCGCCAGCTCTTCCTCGACGACCGTCTGGCGCCCCAAAAGATACACTTTCGCTTTCGTGATGTAAGGCTCTGAGGTTGGGTTGGCTGCCAACGGCTATCTTCCGCCACGGCGGATGAGCGGTCTGTCCGCCGCGCCCTGAGTTAGGCTGGTCTGTTCCGGCTTTCGGCGCCGCACACCTGACCCGCGCCGCGATTAGCTTCCCGAGGCGGGAGCCTTGGGCTCGCCAGTTTCCTCCGCAGGCTTTCGCACTCCCGCGTACTTCCGCTGGAATCGCTCCACGCGCCCCGCGCTATCTATCAACTTCTGCTTACCGGTGAAGAACGGATGGCAACGCGAACAGATTTCCAGGCGCAAGAGGTCACTCTTGTAGGTCGAGCGGGTCTTGAACGTGTTCCCGCACGCGCAGACCACGGTGACGTCGTGATACTCGGGATGAATACCCTTCTTCATGGAACTCCTTCTTGCTGACTGGACAAATTCCTATTTTAGCCGGGTGGCCTGGAAGTTTCAATCGGAAACCACAAGCCCGGTGAAGTCCGGCCCAGCTTTTCCCGTGCTGAATCAGCCCAGAATGGGCACAGTGTTCCTCTGGAATCTAGCCGCCGCGCGAGGAAGGATGTACAATTGCGCACATGCGCGTCAGTGTTCGCCTCATAGTATCGCTTATTGTCGGCGTCACTTTGGTCGCTTTTGTTTTTGCTCACTACCAGGTGCGCGGCGAGAAGGGCGCGCTAAGAAACGATTTGGAGAGGCGCGCGGAGATTCTGGCGGAGAGTCTGGAAGAAATCGTTGCGCCTCTTCTCGAAAAACGCTCCCGGAAGGACCTCCAACGTGTTGTGGAGCGGTTCGGAAACCGGGAACGACTGGCGGGAGTGGTCGTGTATGACGGGCAAGGGAGTACCCTTGCCATCACCTCAGGCTTGGTGACGCGATTGCCGGGCCGCCCCGCGATGGTCGTCCGGGCGACGGCTGAGGACGCCGGACGGGCAGAATTCCTCACCCTGGGCGCCAGACCCACGCATGTTTACGCCCAGCCTTTGCACCGCGATGGGACAGTGGTGGGTGCCCTGGCGATCTTTGATGACGCGACCTACATCGAGGCGCAAAGCGCGCGTTTGTGGCGGGATACCTTTCTGCGGGTGCTCGTTCAAACACTGTTCATCGCGCTCGCGACGCTCCTGATCATCCGCTGGAGCATTGTCGGTCCCATCGCTAGGACGGCACAATGGATGAGAGAGCTGCGGACCGGCAAGAGCCGTGAAGCTTCCCCTCTTCCCCAGGAGGATCTGTTCCGGCCGTTGACTCAGGAGGTGGCGCACTTTGCCAAGAGCTTGGCTGCGGCGCGTGCCACGGCTGAGGAGGAGGCGCGACTGCGCGAGGCCGCTGAATCCCTCTGGACCGCGGAACGGCTGCGGGTGCACGTCCGTACCAAGCTCCAGGGCAGTCCCTTGGTTGTAGTCTCCAACCGGGAGCCGTACATGCACGTCCACCGAGGCAAGTCCGTGGAGGTGTTCGTACCCGCCAGTGGTCTGGTCACGGGTCTGGAGCCCGTTTTGAGGGTGTGCGATGGCACCTGGGTCGCGCACGGGGCGGGAGATGCTGACCGCGAAGCCGTGGATGACCGAGATCGCCTGCGGGTCCCCCCAGACGAACCGCATTACACCCTGCGGCGAGTCTGGCTGACCAAGGAGGAGGAAGAAGGATACTACTTTGGATTTGCCAATGAGGGTCTCTGGCCTCTTTGCCACATCGCGCACACACGGCCTATCTTTCGGGGGGAGGACTGGGAGTTTTACCAGGAGGTGAACCGGAGGTTCGCGCAGGCGGTGCTGGAGGAGGTGGAGGGAACGGAGTATCCCGCAGTTCTCGTGCAAGACTACCACTTTGCGCTCCTACCCCGCCTGATAAAGGAAAAGCGCCCGGACGCCCGCGTAGCGATCTTCTGGCACATTCCCTGGCCAAACCCGCAGGCTTTCGGAATCTGCCCTTGGCAGCGCGAACTGCTGGACGGTCTATTGGGTGCCGATCTGGTTGGCTTCCATATCCAGGCACACTGCAATCATTTCCTGGAGACAGTTGATCAGGCTCTTGAGTGCCGTATCGACTGGGAACGGTTTGCTGTCAGCCAGCGGAACCACGTCACTTTAGTCCGGCCTTTTCCGATCAGCGTCGCGTTCCCCGAGAGCGTGGAGGAATCCGGCGTGCGCGGATCCCCTTACACAGAGCGGGCCGCCATTTTCAAGGAACTTGGGGTGGACGCTGCTTTCATGGGGGTCGGCGTAGACCGTGTCGACTACACCAAGGGAATTCCCGAGCGTTTTCGCGGTATCGAACGCTTCCTCGAGAAGTACCCGGCTTACCAAGGCCGGTTCACGTTCGTGCAGATCGGCGCGCCTAGTCGAACGCATATCAAGCGTTACCACGACCTCTTTGCCGAGGTCGAAGCGGAGGCGGAGCGGATCAACTGGCGCTTCCAGACGAGAACGTGGAAGCCTATCATCTTCCTGAAGAGACACCACAGCCATCAGGAAATCGAGCCATTCTACAAGGTGGCGGACCTGTGCATGGTGACGTCCCTCCACGATGGTATGAACCTGGTGGCTAAGGAATTCGTGGCCGCACGCGAGGACGAACAGGGTGCCCTCATCCTGAGCCGTTTCACCGGGGCTTGTCGCGAGCTGCGTGACGCCCTGGTCGTCAACCCCTATGACATCGAAGAGCTGGCCGAGGCCATTCACAGCGCCTTGGAAATGGACCCGGAAGAACGAGGAGCGCGAATGCGGCGCATGCGACGGATCGTGAGGGAGCATAACGTTTACCGTTGGGCGGGGAACCTGATCGCGGAACTCTCGGAAATCCAACCTGAAAAGTCGGAAGCCGTTGCCGCCCGATAAGCATGTTCATGTGTTCCTTTTGGGAAGTGCGCTCCAAATTCGCAGAATCCCTTCGGGCCGGAGGGAGAGTAGTTTTGCTGTTTGATTTCGACGGCACCCTTGCTCCCCTCGTGATCCGGCCTGAGCGGGCGAGGCTGCCGGCGCGGGCGCGCAGGGCCCTGGAGCATTTGGCGCACCAGCCGCGTTTCCTGGTGGGGATAGTTACGGGCCGGTCCCTGGCGGACATTCGACGCCGCGCGAAGCTTGGGCGGGCGGTGTACGTGGGGAGTCATGGCCTGGAGTACGTGGTGCCGGGCCAGGGTGTCGTGAGCCTGGCCGACCGTGAATACCGTCCTATTCTCCGGCAACTCCGAGAGCGAGTCCAGCAGTCGTTGCCAAAGGTGCCGGGCCTGCGCTGGGAAGCTAAACCTTGCAGCCTGGCGCTGCACTACCGGCAGGCTAGGAGTGCAGACGTGCCCGGAATCCTTTCGGCAGCGCGTCGCGCGGCGATGGACTTTAGCCCCGCGCTCCGGCTCCAGCGTGGCAAAAAGATTGTGGAGTTCCTGCCCAACGTGGGAGCCAGCAAGGCGACAGCGGTGCGGGCCATCCTCTCTCAACTCAAAGGAAAGTCGCGAGACTCGTGCCTACCGGTTTACTTCGGGGACGACCTGACCGACGAACCGGTTTTCCGCGAAATCGGCGGACGGGGGTGGACGATCTTAGTGGGCCGCAGGCGAGCCAGGACGGCAGCCCAATACTATCTCCGCTCGCCCGCTGAAGTTGTCTGCTGGCTGGAGTGGCTGGGGGAGGTCACGGTATGAGCACAGCGAAGCAACCCTTTCACTTCGTCACCGCGTCCTACGTCACGCGGATCTCTGACCAGAAGGCCACCAACCTTTCCGAGTTGTGCCAGGGGCTTGACAATTCCAGCGACGCCTCGGTTTTCTATCACACCTTTCAGAGCCTGAGCCGGCACCATTTTCTTACCGAAGGCTTTTCCAACGATTTTGCCCAATGGGTTCTGGCCGCCTGCAACCGCCCGCAACTCGCTGAACAACTGGCCGCGCTGGATATCCGCGACTACCTCTCGCTGGCCGAGCTGCGCGGCGACCTGCGCCGCATCGTGGCCGAGTACTGCCAGGCCAATCCCCAGCACGCCGAGCAAACGGCTTTCGAGCCTTTCTTCTTCTGCGAGGGTATGGAGGTGACGGTGCCGCTCGGTTTGGAGGCCTGGACGCTGGAGGACTTCCGCGGCGGTCTCGAGCGCCTCAGCCACGCTTCGTTCTACTATCATTTCATCGCTTCGCGGTTACGCCTGCAACTGCGCACCAATGATTTCTCGCTTTGGTTGTCAACCAGCATGGGTCTGAACGGTTTGGCGCAACGCGCGAACCGCATCGATATCTACACCAATACGCTGGAGAGTGCTCGAGATATCCTAGTCAGCTTGGTGAAGGAGGAGCTGAGCCGGTGACCACCACGATGCCTTTACCCCGTCTCATCCGCCTCGATGACTACGCCCCCGTGCTGGGCAGTGGAGAGGTGGCTGAACTGCGCGCGCTCGCTTCCCGCCTGCAGGGGCGTACCGTCGAGATGGTCAACTCCACCGCCGTAGGCGGGGGAGTGGCCGAAATTCTCAGCCGTCTTGTGCCCATCTTGCAGGAATTGGGACTCGCCGTACGCTGGGATGTCATCACCGGCGGGAATGACTTCTTCGAGATCACGAAAGCGTTCCACAACGCGCTCCATGGGGGTCCCTATGGGATGCCTCCTGCAAGCTTCGAAATCTTTCTCGCGTACAACGAGCAGAACCGGGCGCGCCTGCAACTCGACGCTGAGTTCACGGTTATCCACGACCCCCAACCCGTGGCTTTGATCGAGGCGCGCCGCAACCGCTCCGGCCACTGGATATGGCGCTGCCATATTGACTTGTCCCAGCCCAACCCCACGGTCTGGTCGTTTCTGGAGCCCTACGTTATCCGGTACGACGGGGCGATCTTTTCTTCGCCCGAGTTCTCCCGCCAGCTTCCCATTCCCCAGTACCTCTTCTATCCCTGCATCGACCCACTGGCGGAGAAAAACCGGGAACTCGAGCCCGAACTCATCCGCGCCACTTTAGAACGCTTTGGGATCGATCCCCAGCGAACAATCCTCACGCAAATCTCACGCTTTGACCGGTTGAAGGATCCGGTCGGCGTGGTGCGAGCGTACCAGGGCGTTAAGCGCTACCTGGACTGCCAGTTGGTGCTGGCCGGGGGTGGAGCGGCCGATGACCCCGAGGGCGGCGCCGTCCTCGAGGAGGTTCGCCAAGCTGCCGGCGGCGACCCGGACATCCATCTGCTTGAATTGCCCCCTTGGAGCGCGCTCGAAATCAATGCCCTCCAGCGTGGCTCCACCATCATCATCCAGAAAAGCCTGCGGGAGGGTTTCGGGCTGACGGTCACAGAAGCGTTGTGGAAAAAAAAGCCGGTCGTCGCCTCGGCGGTAGGCGGCATTCCTACCCAGGTGATCCACAAGCACACGGGAATGCTCGCGCACTCCGTGGAAGGCGCGGCCTACCAGATTCGTTTTTTGCTTTCCAACCCTGCCACGGCGGCCAGGCTTGGCGAGCAAGGCCACGAGCACGTGCGCGAGCACTTCTTGATTACCAGCAACGTCAAGCGCTACTTGACCCTGTTCCTGCGGCTTCTCTGTCCCTAACAAAACATCTGCCTCTTGAATGCCGGTCTCGCCCCGGGCCCGGGGTGAAGGGGGGCTTCGCAGAGGTTCGCTGCTTCAGGGGAGTTTCTCTTCTTCGACGGGGACTGCGGCGGCAACCGGGCTCCCGGCCTGCCACCAGGCGAGCAGCTTCGTCCCCCAGTCGTCGAGGTAGGTGTAAACGACGGGCACGACAATCAAGGTGAGCAGGGTGGAGGTGATGAGGCCGCCGATGACCGCGCGGGCCATGGGGGAGCGCATTTCAGAGCCCGCGCCAATCTCGAAGGCCAGGGGCAGCATGCCAAAGATCATGGAGAACGTCGTCATGACGATGGGCCGCAAGCGGACCCTGGCGGCCCGCACCAGAGCACGCGAGCGGGCCTCGCCCTCGCGCCGCAGGCGGTTGGTGTAGTCCACCAGCAGGATGGCGTTCTTGGTCACCAGACCCATGAGCATGATGAGCCCGATCATCGACATGATGTTGAGCGTCCCACCGGTCACCCAGAGCATCAGCGCCACGCCCACCAGCGACAGCGGCAGCGTGAGCATGATGGCCAGGGGGTGGAAGAAGCTGCGGAATTGCGAGGCTAGGATCGCGTAAATGAGAATCACCGCGAGGATGAGGGCCCGGTAGATGTAGTAGAAGGTCTCTCGCAGGTTCTCGGCTTCCCCGGTGTAGTCTATTTGGACGTCTGGGGGAAGGTTGAGCGCGCTGTTCTTCTGGCGCAACTCGTTGACCACGTCGCCCAGAGCCCGGTCCTGGGTTGATGCCATCACCCGCACCTCGCGCATCAAGTCGTAGCGACGGATGATGGAGGGAGCTTCCGAATCCTCCAGGGCAGCCACCTGGGTGAGGGGTACGCCTTGACCAGAGCCGGGCAGGCCCTTCATTACCGGCAGATAGATATCTGCCAGATCTTCCCGCAGGCGGCGCTGGTCCTCTTCCAGACGCAGCCGCACGTCATAGGCGTCGCCGTCGGGGTCTTGGTACTGCGAAACCACCTCGCCAGCGATGAGCCCTCGCACCAGCGAGGCGACCGTGCCCAGGTCGAGGCCGAGATCGGAAGCGGCTTTGCGGTCCAGGCGTACACGGAGTTCTGGCTGCGGGTCTTCCCGGCTGGAGTCCACATCGGCGGCGCCACGGGTTCCCTTCGCCTGAGCTACCACCTGGGCGGCGACGTTGTTCAGCGCCTCGAGGTCGGTTCCCCGGACACTGATCTGAATGGGCCGCGCCTCGCCCATCTGTTGAGCCTCCTCCACGCCAGCGCGCAAGGTGGGCCAGCGCGCCAGTTCCTCGCGAACGGCCTGGCGGAGTTGCGTGTCTGTCATCTTCCGCTCCCCGCGCGGTTTCAATTTCACGTAGACCGCACCTTCGTTCACGGGAGTGGTCCCGGCTGCGCCGATGGTCACAAAGGAGTAGGCCGTGCCCGGCTGGCGCTTCAGCATGTCCGTAATGCGCCGGCCCACTGCGGCCGTTTCGCGCAGCGTGGTGCCCGGAGGCATCTTAAAACTGATTTGAAACTCCGCACGGTCGTAATCGGGAATGAAGGCACTGCCCAAGCGGCCGAAGATCACGAAACTCACGGCAACGGAAAACACCGCGATGCCCACCACGGCACCGCGGTGCCGCAAGGACCATTCCAGGGATTGAGCTACGATTTCCCTCAGCCCCTCCAGTTTCTGGTTGACCTTCTCGAGGAGCCGGCTGAGCCAGCCGCGGCGCCGGCCGGCCTCGATAGCAGGGTCGTACCAGCGCGAGGACAACATGGGATCCAGCGTGAACGACACGAACAGCGACACCAGCACGGCGAAACCCACCGTCATGCCGAACTGGTAGAAGAAGCGACCCACGATGCCGCCCATGAAGGCCACCGGCACAAAGACGCAGACGATCGTGAACGTCGTGGCCATGACGGCCAGCCCGATCTCCCCCGTCCCTTCCATCGCGGCCGACATGTGGTCCTCGCCGTGTTCCATGTGCCGGACAATGTTCTCGCGTACCACGATGGCGTCGTCAATCAGCATGCCGATGGCGAGCGACAGGCCCATCAACGTCAGGACGTTCAGGGTGAAGCCCAGGGCCCGCATGATGATGAAGGCGCTGATGACTGACACCGGGAGCGTCAGTCCGGTGATGACCGTGCTGCGCCAACTGTTCAAGAAAACGAAAACCACCAGGACGGTCAGAATCGCCCCGAGGATCAAGGTGGTGCGCACATCTTCCACGGAGTTGCGAATGAAGACCGAGTTGTCCTGCACCACCCGCAGTTCAACGCCGGGCGGCATCTGTGCCTGAAGTTCCCGCACTCCTTCTTTGATGCTGTCAGCCACCTGGACAGTGTTGGCGCCGGTCTGCTTCTGGATCTGGAGGGCCAGGGCCGGCTCGCCGTCCAGGAGTGAGTAGCTGCGCTGCTCTTCGATGCCGTCCTCGACCCGGCCCAGCGCCGCAAGGGTGATGGGGACACCACTCTTCTCCGCGACGATGAGCTGCTTGAAGTCGCGCGGGTCTTTGGCGCGTCCCGCCACGCGCACCAGCGATTCGCGGGTGCCCTGGTCGAGTTTGCCGGCGGGCACATCGAGGTTCTCCCGGCGGAGGGCTTCGAGGACTTCGGGATAAGTCAGGCCGAACGCTTTCAGCTTGTTGCGGTCCAGCAGGATCTGGACTTCGCGCCGGGCCGCGCCCACCAGCCGTACCTGGCCGACGCCCGAGACATTCTCCAACCGGCGCTTCAAGATTTTTTCCGCCAGCGTGGTCAGCGCCTTAGCATCCAGGTTCGGCGAGAGCACGACGACGGAGAGAATCGGCAAGTCTTCAATCCGGAATTGCTGGATCACCGGCTCTTCGACTTCCGTGGGAAACTGGCTGCGGATGCCGTTGATCTTGCTCTGGACCTCCAGCAGCGCCGTGTTGATGTTCTTCTCGAGCTGGAACTCGACCATCACGCTCGAGATGCCTTCCGTGGTAGTCGAGCTGGTGTGCCGGATCCCGCCAATGGTGTTGACCGCTTCTTCGATCCTTTTCGTGACCTCCGTCTCCACGGTCTCCGGCGCGACGCCGGGGTAAGTCGTCGTGATGCTGATGATCGGAAGGTCGATATTGGGGAAGAGGTCAATCTTCAGTTCGACGTAGGAGAAGATCCCCACCACCACGACCGCCACCACCATCATCGTGGCAAAGACGGGCTGACGAATGGAAAGGTTGGAAAGAAACATGGTTTGCTACGGCCGCGAACTCACGCTGACTCCGTCGGCGAGTTCCAGGTTCTGCTCCGCCACCACGACCTCGCCGGCCTTGAGACCCGCGGCGATCTCGATGGTTTGCGGCTGTTCGATCCCGAGTTTGACCTCCCGCCGGCGCGCCCGACTCTGCTCCACCACATACACGAAGGACGCCTGTCCCACACGACGCCAGACCGCGTCGAGCGGCACCACCACGGCGGCTGGCTTCACCCCGATGATGATCCGACCTTTCACGAACATCCCCGCCTTCAGTTTCCCGCCCGGGTTCGGCACCGCGGCGCGGACCGCTACTGAACGGTTCTGGAGTTGCACGGCAGGACTGATGGTCAGGAGGCTGGCCGCGAACTCTTCCTCGGGGAATGCGGCCACGCTGAAGCGGACCTTCTGCCCTTCGGCCAGACGCGCGATTTCGGAAGAGGCAACGTTCGTCTCCAGCTCCAAACGCTGGTTGTCCACGAGCTTGTAGAGAAGGACGTTGCCGTCCACCCAACCCCCGGGGTTATAGACCTTCCGCTCGACCTCCCCATTGATGGGGGACACAATCCGGCAATCGCTCAGACGTTTCTGGGCCACGGCGACTGCCTGCCGGGCCTGCTCCACCTGCGCTTCCGCCAGCTTCACCTGGGCGCGCGCGTCCCGTGCCGTCATCTCTGCCGCCTGGAAATCTCGGTCGGTGATGCCGCCGGAGCGGAGAAGGTTCTGGGCCCGTTCTTGCTCTCGCCGCGCGTGCTCCTCCCCCACCCGGGCGCGGTCGAGGGTGGCTTGAGCAACGTCCAAAGTGGCGCGCGCCTGGCCCAGCGCGAGGCGGGCATCGGTCTCCTCCAACCCTGCCAGAAGTTCACCCTTCGCGACCCGATCACCTTCCTGCTTGAGCAGCGTGGACAAGCGCCCGGCGAATTCGGTTTTCACGTCCACGGCCACGGAGGAGACGAGCGAGCCCGTCACGTCCAGCACCTCCTCTAGCGGCTGGAGCTCGACCCTAACCACCCGCACGGTGAGCGAGCGTGCTGCTGCCGTAGACTTTGCCGCCTCGTTCGAACAGGCAGAAAGGACTAGAGCTGAAATCAGCCCGGCCCCCAGGGCCAGCATCAGGCCGAGGCGGCGGTGACGTTTAATTCCCTCCATGCTCCTCCCCCGATGTGGGCTCTGTCTTCTCCAGCGGATCCTGGCCCATTACCCAGCGGAGCTGCGCCCGCGCCAGCACGTGGTCGTGAAGTCCCTGCAACAGGTTCCAGCGGGCGGCAGTCAGCGCGGCCTGCGCGTCCAGCACGTCCAGCGTCGTGGCGGCGCCATAACGATAGTTGTCCTCGGTCATCACCAGGACTCGCTCGGCTTCGCGTACATTGAGCCGCGCGGCCTCGACGGTCTTTTCCGCGCGTTCCAGCTCGTCCAGCGCCGTCTGCACCTCCAGGCGCACGGCGTTTTCCTGCTCGGCGCGCGCCAGTTCCGCCACCTTGCGCTGGGCCACGGCCTGCTGGAAGAGTCCCGAACGCCGGCCTCCGTC
>Ga0315279_10004772_pt1 | contig 18034 bp, 15 predicted proteins | sample YL17G06_20_MG_FD_203694 | JGI IMG/M metagenome (GOLD analysis project Ga0315279, IMG submission 203694) | Sediment microbial communities from Yellowstone Lake, YNP, Wyoming, USA - YL17G06_20 | ecosystem: Environmental > Aquatic > Freshwater > Lake > Sediment | place: USA: Wyoming | collected... | reverse complement strand
AAAGGATACTACTTCCGAGACGCCTTTGCGCATAAAGGACCCCCTATATAGTAAAGAATAAAAACACTATTGAGTTTAATATAGCTATCCCCTTTCATGAAGCTGATTTTATGCTACAATCTTTGGCGATAACTCCGGACGGGAACAGAAGATATGCGAAGAAGCACGGTCTCACTCTTGAGGAGTCCTACCGAAAGGGATTCGAGAAGGCGGAAGAGGTTTTTGACTGGTGCCTAGAAGTTCCAACACTCAAGAGCGCAACAATGTATGCGCTATCTTCCGAGAACTTTCGAAGGAATAAAGATGAGCTCGACCTCCTATATTTCCTTTTCGATTACTATTTCAAGCAGCTCGCCAAGAACAGGAAGATACATGACAATGAGGTTCGAGTGAGGATCATAGGCAGAACGGAGGATCTAGAGCCCATCAGAGACGCGATAGACGAGCTTCACGCAGCCACAGAGGACCACAACAGATATACCCTTAACATAGCTTTAGGTTATGGTGGCAGGGCGGAGATAATAGACGCAATCAAGAAGGCGGCGAACAACGGCGGAATAGACAGCCTGACTGAAAATAACTTTTCCCAGTACCTGTACCAGCCAGCGGACATAGATTTGATGATAAGGACGGGAGCTAGCCACAGATTGTCTAATTTCCTGATCTGGCAGGCATCATACGCTGAGCTGTATTTCTTAGACAAACTCTGGCCGGAATTCGAGAAAGAGGACTTCCAAGAGGCCATCAACTTCTTCAATCAGACAAAAAGAAACTTCGGCAAATAGGACCATAATCCGGGCTTCATCAAGAGGCGTTTTACCAACTCTCGCGGATGGTCCATGTCACCATACTCTTCAATCAGCTCATCAACCCTGTTCTCATCTATCTTCAAAAATAGCTCGTTATAGTCTATTTTATCCAAGAACCTCCTCAACTTCAGATGCATTTTGAGGTCTCTCCCATATTGTTTTCTCCATTCCTTTTCGTAATAGTCCAGATTTTCTTTTTCAATCGCTTCAGCCAATATCTCGGCGCATTTACAGCCGAAGATGATTCCCCCTCCTGTCGTGGCTTTCACCTGGCCGGCTGAGTCTCCTACAAGCGCTTTGTTGCCTAAGACAGTTTTCTGCTCTGGATCAAAGACTGGAATGAGCGCTGACTGGATTGTCTTTATTCTCTTGATTTGGAACCTCTTGGAAAAGGAGTCAAAATTCTGCTTTGGATTGCCGTGCGATAGGCCTATTCCTATCTCTACATTTTTTTCATCAAACGGTATCAGCCACCCGAAGAAACCTGGAGCGAAATCTCCGAAATATAGTTGAACAAAATCCGGGTTAATCTTTTTCTTCAATTGTGCCTTTACTTGGTATGCGAGTATATGCCTGTGTCTTACGCCCATAGACTTGGCAACAGCAGAGAGCGCACCATCCGCCCCTATAATGAAATCGTCTTTCTGGCCGCTCCAAGTTTTTCCATACTTTATCCTACACCCCTTATCTTCCGCCTCTTTCACCAGCTCTTTCTGCAGTTTTAGCCTGTCCAGCACGAATGCCTGGGCAGTCTTTTTCTCGATTTTGAACTCTTGGTTGTCTGAAAAGAACTCCGCGCCCTTCACCTCGTTCAGGACGCAGTCATCATAATCGATATCCAAAGTAGCAAGACTGGTTTTGGACAGCAGGGAAGAGCACGGCTTCTCGGCGATAGTCTTATTCTTTTCCCAGATTTCCTGCTTTCCCAATATCTTGCCAAGGTAGCAGCCTACAATGCCTGCGCCTATAATCATGCATAAATTTATATAGCTTATCCTTTAAATCATATAAGTGATTTTTGTGAAAGCCGTGATAGCCTCATCGCTAATCTTCTTCGGCGCCATTAGCAGAGTCCTAATGGCTGGCCTCCCCAACGTAGAGCCGGTCATGCTTGTGACTCTGGCCTCGGGCGTGAGATACGGCTGGAGATACGGGCTCTTTACCGGGCTTCTGACGATGGCACTTTCCGACCTAATTATCTACGGAACAATACCCTATTTTGCATTGGGCCTGCCTCTCGGTTTCATCGCCCTGACCAGCCTGATGACCAACACTACTTACGGCCTGGTCGGGCTGCTTTCCGGATTTTTCAAGAAACATACTAAAAGGATAGAGCTGGCTGGCGCTGCATTAGTTCTGACTCTGGTTTACGACTTGATAACCAATATAGGAACGGCTTTCATCGCCAACATAACTATCGTCCAGGCGCTTTTGCAGGGGATTCCGTTCATGCTTTTACATGTTCTAGGGAATGTTCTGATTGTAGGAATATGCGCTCCATACCTGCTGAGACTGATGGCCTTTGCTGAGAACAGGGTAAAAGCGAGCGAGCCAAAACCGATGACCTGGAGGCTTTAGAGTGAGAAAAGAGCTACTGATTGTCCTGGCGTTAGTCTTATCTATATCTGGATGCATCAACCAGCCGAATATAGGCAGTAACCAGATCCCGGTAAAGCTTATAGTCAACTACTCCGGCTATTCCCAGACGTTCGATGTCAACGTGTCTGAAAACACTACTGCCTTCGACCTGCTGAAAGGCCATGTCAAGATAGCCTATAAGGACTATCCCGGAGTGGGCGTGTTCATAAACTCGATAGAGAACCTGTCAAACTCGCAGGACAAGTACTGGATGTTCTATATCGACGGCAATCTATCCGGTGTCGGCTTATCGGCTTACGTGATAAACCAGAGTGTGGTAATAGAGATGAGATATGAGAAGCCGAAATGGTGAAGCATTATTTTTAATGCATAAACACTATACTGGTTGATGTTTGATATCTCAATTATTTCCTAATTACTGAAATCCCTGCCTCTTTTGTAACCTTCTTTTGGAATCTTAATAGTCTAAAGGGTACTGAATGATTCTTAATTGCCATTTTAGTTAGTCGTAAAATTGTGTTAACATCTAAGCTTTTCAGGAGTTGTCCTCTTTTATAATGTTTGGAGTTCTCTTCAAAAAATTTCTCAATATTATTCTTTGCATGTCGCACTTCTTCAGGAGTCATATTTTCCAGTTTAATGCCAGAGGTATCTCCTATTATGTGGTCATATTTCTCCCAATCTTTTGACAGCAAAAGGTTGTTTTTCATCGCGTAGTCATAAAGCTGCGTGCCAGGATACGGCGTAGTTATAGATACATTTATGTTAAATGGTTTTATCTCAGCCAAAATATCCTTCGTCTGCTGAATTGTGGTTTTGTCTTCGCCTATGTTACCAACCATAATGTATGCATGTGTTAGTATGCCCACCTCATGACAATTCTTGAAAGCCGTTTTAATGTCTGCAATCTTAATATTTTTTTGAATGTTGTCCAGTATTTTCTGACTGCCACTTTCAACTCCGAATGCAACGGCAATACAGCCCGCTTTTTTCATCCAGTGAAGCGTCTCTCTCGGCGCATTGACTCTTGTCTGGCACCTCCAAAGCACGTTTATCCCGCGTTTAATCATGCCTCTGCATATTTCCTCCACGTTTTTCGTGTGCCATGTGAATGTATCATCAGTGACAACGAACATATCTAGCTTGTGCTTCTTGACTATAATTTCAATTTCATCAAGCACGTTTTCAGGGCTTCTATATCTTAACTTTGGTCCAAAAATCGTTCTTAGTGTCGGTTGACAGTAGGTACAATTGCCTGGACATCCCCTACTAGTATGTATGGATAAATCTCGTATACCGTTAGCCTCAAAATATTTTTCGACTGGGAATAAATATTGAGAGGGAAAAGGTAGCTCGTCAAGGTTTTCAATCGGTCGACGTTGCTCCGTAAACACGGGTTTTCCCTGTTCCTTATAAGCTATTCCCTTTATATCAGATAGCGATTCGCCGTTCTCGATATGCTGAACGATTTCCGTAAAAGCATACTCTCCCTCTCCAATACAAACGGCATCCACCCATGGATTCAAGATTATTTCATTCGGCAAAAGCGTTGGATGTGGTCCGCCAAACACTATAGTGCTGGTTGGATTTTTTTCCTTTATCTCTTTTGCGAGAGACAGGGCGTTTCTTGAAAGAACGGTAGTACAAGATAATCCATAGATATCTGATTTGAAACCAAGTTTTTTCTTCTCTTCCTGAAAAGTAAGATCTATCACGTTCGGTTTGTACTCGTTCCTTTCCAATACTGCTGCTATGTACCCTAGTCCGAGTGGAGGGTATAAACTGCTTGACTTCTCAGAGACATTTGGCCAAATAAGATCGATTTTAATTTCTAACACCCTTTAATTAAGAAAACTATGTTCTTCTATAGTTTAGATATACACATATTAAAAGTTATATGTTATTATACAATCAAGACAGCGATTGGTGTTTAAATGAGGAAAAGATTTTTCACGCTTTCGTTAATTATCCTTTTAATAATTTATGTTTTGATTCTGAAATTCCAGAGATTTGAGATAGGGACATTCTCACGGGCCAATCTGTTCTATGTTTGCCTAGCTCTTCTGGTATCCCCTTTTATATCAAAACCGGTGCGGTAGTCATTTATCTCATTAGGAGCCTCCCCACAGTACCTATGACTTGCACCTTATGGTAGTCTCTCAATGCTATTGCCGCCAGATAAGCTATGCCTAAAGAAGGAATGACTCCGGCAGAAACCTGAGATTTGGAATAGGTTAAAGGAGGATTGATTAGACTCAGATTCATGGTAATACATTTGACAACTAATAGTTATAAACGTTTTGTCGTATAATTATAGCGTGGTTCTGAAGCAAAAACTGCTCAAGCATAAGATAATCCTAGCTGTATTGTTATTCTACATACTCTCCTATCCTTTCGATGACAAGCTGCCGCTTGGGACAAATTAAAGGAACTATTTACATTGTATAGACGCGCTGAAGAACAAGAACATCGGCGATTAGGATTATTCTTGGCTGTAACGGCCCTGCGCGATTCCTTCTGTTTCAAGCGATTCATTTAAATTCATATGTTTTTTAATAGTTATGTTCGTGGTTTTATGATTTTCCAGAAGAAGCATGCACTCTCGTTCCTGGTAAGCGCCGCGCTGTTCATCTTCCTATTCTCGCGGGTGAACTTCCAGCAAGTCTTCAGTATCATAGGGTCTGCAAATCTGTTGCTATTCCTGGCTACTGTGTGCCTTACTGTAATCAGCCTGAGCATCAAGTCCTTCAGATGGGGCCTATTTTTGGCAGTATATAAAAAGAAAATCAAGATGCTAGATGTATTTTCTTCGTTCCTGGCATCGGTGTTCGTGGCCAATGCGACACCCGCGAGGCTGGGCGAGGCGACAAGATCCTATTTTCTGAAGCGCAGATACAAGACATCGTTCTTCAGCATGCTTCCTGCGATACTCGTGGAAAGATTGCTCGATCTAATAGTCCTGATCGTCTATTCACTGCTTTTCTTGTCTTTATTCTCATCGATGGTCTCCACTATCCTGAAGATAGTCATGCTGTTCACTGCCTTTATCGTGATGCTGATGATAATAGTGTTCTTCAACAAGCGGGTCTCGAACAGTATGATGAACCTTTTCTTCAGAGCATTTTCATTCATCAAACAAATCTCGAAGATGAAACCGCGCGTGAAGAAATTTATGGGCAAGTTCTATGAAGGGACTGCAGCCCTAAAGAAAGCCAAATTTTTGACAATAATAATTATTACTGCTCTAGTGTGGTTCATAGAATCACTGACGTTGTTTATTGTAACGTCTTCGCTGAACATCACAATGCCCCTCCTTTACTGTATAGGTTTTACATCATTAGCCATACTCGGAGGGACCCTTAGTTCTCTGCCGGGCGGTCTAGGATCGACAGAGTTAATCCTCTTCAGTTTTTTTGTACTGCTAGGCTATTCAGAACCAATCAGTTTATCTATAACTTTGCTGCATAGATTCTGTACATTCGGAATAGGGATATTCATAACCGCAATCTTCTTCGTCCGTGAGGTGAAAAATTGAAGCTATCGACTCTAGTTAAGCTAATGCGACCGTGGCAGTGGTATAAGAATCTCGTAGTTTTTATTCCGCTAATTTTCGCGAGCCAGCTGTTCAATGCTGGTTTATGGCCGATAACAGTAAGTGGCTTCATCTTCCTCTGTTTGGTGTCGTCAGTCTCCTACATCATGAACGATATCATGGATAGGAAAAAGGACAGAACCCATCCAGACAAGAGGAAAAGGCCGATAGCCTCAGGAGCTATCTCAGTAAATTCGGCGCTAATCTTCGCTGCTCTATTGGGCGCCGCTCTGGTCGTCTGGTCATTCTTCATGCCGCCTATGTTCAATTTCTGGGCGCTCTCGCTGTTCCTGCTGACCAGTGCCTATAGCCTGTACTTCAAGAAAGTTGCGCTTGTTGACATACACATCATAGCTTCCAACTTTGTAGTGAGAACACTTGCAGGGGCTGTTCTTATTAACGTTTATCCTTCCCCCTGGCTATTGATAATCATATTTCTGCTTGCGATATTCTGGGCAACGGGAAAGAGAAAATTCGAGCTGAGCAGGTACAAGAAAAAGAAAAGCCAGTTATACGGTCCCGCTTTCCTATCCTCTTTGTCAAATATCAGCGCTGCCATGCTGCTCATTGCCTATATACTATACACCTCTATTGCGCACCAGGGCAAGCTTATGCTTACCATACCGATAGCCACATTCATGGTATTCAGGTATCTATACTTCATACAGACAGACAACGAGACCATACAGAAATCGGAGAGGATATTCCTGGACAAGCAGATGCTGGCTGCACTGGCTCTCTGGTTCATCCTGATAGTACTGCAGATATACAGTGAATAAATATGAAAGTCTTACTGATTAGGCACCATGACATAGGAAACATAAACACCCGTCTTCCCGCCAGCCTTAACAAGATACAAGGCCTCTATCCTCCGTTGGGTCTACTTTATATAGCGGCTACGCTTGAAAAAGAGGGACACCAAGTCCAAATTTTAGACAGCCAGGCGCTTAATCTGACGACTCAGGAGACAAAAAAGGAGATTAGAAAGGCGAAGCCGGACATTGTAGGCATTACAGCAATGACTCCCACCGTCAAAGGCGCATTTGAAGCAGCAAGACTGTCTAAGGAAATCTATCCAGATGTTCCGACAGTCCTTGGTGGCGTGCAGCTGTCTCTGTACTCTGAAGCCACAGTCTCTAACCAGTATGTTGATTTTGGGATAAACGGGGAAGGGGAGCATGTGATGATTGACCTGCTGAAAGCACTGAATAGCGGAAAGGACTTTTCAAAAATAACCGGTTTAATCTATAAAGAAAATGGCAAAGTGAAGACAAATGGCTTTAGGATTGTTGAAGACTTGGATTCTCTGCCCTTTCCAGCAAGGCACCTGGTCAGAACGGGTGACTATTCCTGCGTAATCGCAAAGGACCCGATGACTACGTTGATGACCTCCAGAGGATGCCCGTACAGATGCGGTTTCTGCTTCAAAGGCCCAACAGACACAAAACTGCGCTTCAGATCACCCAAAAATGTAGTGGATGAGATAGAGGAATGTATCAACAAATACAAAGTCAAAGAGATTATGTTCTATGATGATACTTTCACAGCAGACCGGAAGCATGCAATGGGGATATGTGATGAGATAATAAAGCGCGGGATAAAAATCTCATGGGAGACCCCGACAAGAGTAAACTGCATTGATGAGGAACTGCTGAAAAAGATGGAGGAGGCGGGCTGTATCAGGCTTAGGCTTGGAGTGGAAAGTGGAAATGACGAGATACTGAAAATAATGAGAAAGGGAACGAACAAAGAAATGGTAAAAAAAGCCTTTACAATGCTTAGAAAGACCAAGATAGAGAGCTTTGCTTATTTCATTATAGGGTATGTTCACGAGAATGAGCAGACAATCAGAGATACTATCAATTTTGCGAAGGAGCTCAATTCAGACTGGGTGATGTTTACTATAGCCACTCCGCTGCCGCAGACTCCGCTGTTTGATGAAGCGGTTAAGCTGGGCTATATGGACAAGGACTACTGGCTGGACTTCATGACCAACCCGAATCCAGAGCGGCTGAAATTCTTCGTGAAGGACGCGGATCAATGGGCAAAAAAGGCCTATAAAGAATTCTATTTCAGACCGCAGTTCGTCCTCAAGAAATTGAAAAAGCTCCGTTCAATGGACACGTTCAAGAAGTATGTAAACGGCTTCAGGGGAATAGCGCTATTCGAGATGAAATAGTTCTTTCCTTTTTATCACCGCAAAACAAGCTATCGCCATCCAGGAAAGCACCGCGATTAATTCTCCTAATTTTTGATAAACTGGTTTGACATATTCTATAGTTATATGTTTAGTTCCTTCAAGCTTTGCTAAGTTGAATGTCATATACTCAAGGTCATCTGGCGTTACATCTACCTCATTTGACTTCCAGTTAGGATACCAAGTTTCACTAATCGCCACTGAAACATTATATGCGGGCTCTTCTGAAAATAGATTAATTTCTATTTTCTCGATATCTTTTGAATAGTTCCATTTTACAGAAGGATTTATTCGAATATAGGTACTATCGCTCAGTTCTATGATTGTGAACTTCTCTATCTGTTTAATCGTTGTGAAATTTGAATCGTTCTCAAACCTGGAAAGAATATCTGAAAATTGATTGTTAATTATAATATACTTGACATTTTGCAACCTAAGCAGTTCATCGGATGCGTTCTCTCTCATGGTGCATTTAATTCCTCCTGCCACCGGATTCATTTTTCTTATAGAAAAGTCCAAAAGATTAGGGGGTTCAGCCGCCCCTCCGCACATGTACATACTAATATCTAAAGACAAAATATACCGCTTTGAACTTTGTCCCTGGGGCCAGAATCCTATAGCATATTCACTGTTGTATTTTGGTATCAGATAATCAAAAACAGGATCAAGTTCGGCATTTGACTTTATTTCTGGAATATAAATTATTCTTCCCTCTTTACCGCTAAGATATTCTGCCACATTTTTTTGGGAGCTTATATCGTAACTGCTCGTAGGAAATACGAAAAAGAAAATGATTTGACACACCAAAAATATAATTGCCAGATATGCTAGTATTTTTTTATCAAGCGCTTTGGTTATTAAAATTGTAGTTATTATTGGTATAAAGGGCAGCCATCTATCAAATGTGAAATATGCTAAAGGAAGTAAAGAATGAAGACTAAGGTATGCTGCCACAAAGAAAGCAAGACTTACAAATAAAAATGCATTATCGCTGTTTCGCTTAAGTGATTTTTTAATCCCATATGCAAGTAGAATCCCACAGATTATGGTAGCGAGCAGTGGTATGAAACTAAAATATAACCCATAAGTATAAACCTTCAAAAAATTTACAATTTGCAAACTAAATAAAGGCAATTTATATAATTGTGTCGTAAATGCAGTGTTATTAATTTCAAAGGCAGCCAGAATCAACCAAAAGGCAGCAAGTGAAAAACCAATAAAGTAAATACCCAATCCAGAAACAAATTTTTTCAATTCAAATCGTTTATCTACAAAAAATGTTAAAAGATAGATAAAAGACAATAAAGCAGAAATATATAATACAACTAGATGAGTAAACGCGATAAGACCAAATAGAATTGATGCGGCTATGAAGGGTATTGTCCTATTGTACTTTAAATATCTTATAAAGAAAGTTAAAAATAGAAGCGCAAGCAATATGCCAAAAATCATAGAGAACTGGCCTTCATCGGCCATCCATGAGTAATAAACCGTAAATGAGAATGAAACCGTAGAGAATAAAACTTCTTTCGTTTTTTTGAAAAATTCTTTAAAAAATAAATAAGCAGCCACAGGAGTCAATGAAAATGCGAGTAAAAGTATTAATTTATAGGCATCTAAACCACCCATTATATTTGCTAAAAGACCGCCCACCCACAGACTTAAAGGCGGGTAAAATTTCATGAATGGGGATCCACCATACCACGAGTAGTCCCAGTTGATTAATCCTTTTTCTGCTATTGTTTCAATACTATGCATATGGCCATAATGGTCACAGCCATAAAAATATCTTCCATCAAATGGAAGTAATGAAACAGCTACTCTGCCAATTATACAAAAAAGCAACACAAAAATAATTATTTCCTTTTTTCCAAGTTTCATTTTAACCACGTAATGATATGTTTAAATTGTTATGCGGACTATTTATAATACTTTCCTGTACTCCGGTGAATCAATGAAATTGAAGAAGAGACAAATAGTTTCTTTCATTATCAGCCTACTTTTACTACTAATACTCTTCTCTAGAGCTGATTTTTTTCAAACGTTCTCAACGATTTCCAAAGCGAACGTCCTTCTTGTGCTTCTTGGGATAGTCTGCAGTTTCAGCATTTTGATAGCTAGATTAATTAGATGGCGAGTTTTCATGAACATATATAAATTAAAAATTACGAAATTTAATTTAATTTCCACCTATCTTGCATCCCAATTTGTAGCAAACCTCACGCCCGCAAGAGTTGGAGAAGTCACAAGATTGTACTTCATGAAAAAGAAATGCAAAACCTCTTTCTTCTATCTCTTCCCGGCAGTATTAGTTGAAAGATTTATAGATATAGTGATGCTCCTCATAATCGCATTGGCCTTTTTCACGCTCTACTCATTTTTTGTCTCCATCGCACTCCAATTCGCTCTTCTGTTTACCTCCTGCGCCTTGGTCGCCTTCCTCTTTGTAATTCTCAGAAAAAACCTGGCCCTGTGGCTTTCAAACTATATGCTCGGCCTATTCAAGTTCATACCTGCAGTTAAAAAGCTAAAGCCACAAATAACCGATAAGATGAACAAGTTTTACAACGGCTTCTCTAAGATGAAAACTGCCAGGATAGTTCATTTCCTCGAGATATTCTTGCTGACTGCCCTTTGCTACGCCCTCGAAGGAGCTATTCTATATCTCGTCGCTCTCTCTCTATCCGGACATCTGCCTTACAGCTTTGCGGTAGGTTTCATAGCTTTGGCAGTTCTGGGAGGGGCCATCAGCACATTACCTGGCGGACTCGGCTCTTTCGAAGCGATATTGTTCGCCCTCTTGGTCTTCAATGGATTCGCAGAGCCGCTCGCGCTTTCTATTACAGTTTTATATAGGTTCATTTCCTTTGCAATAATAGTGTTATTCTGTTCGATATTTTTCTTTAGAGAAACTAGGTGATAGCATGGACTTGAGCGTGGTGATACCGACCTACAACGAGAAAGAGAATATAGAAGAGATGGTCAGCGGGGTCGATAAGGAGTGCAAAAGAAATCGGATATCTGCGGAAATCATAGTTGTTGATGACAACAGCCCAGACGGGACATGGAAAATAGTCCAGAGGATGATGAAGAAAAAAAAGAACCTAAGGCTTATTCTGAGGAAAAAACGGGAGGGGCTCGGTGTAGCTCTGTTCCAGGGCTATCAGAACAGCAAGGGAAAAGTCATATGCAGCATAGACGCGGACCTTTCAATAGACCCTAGCTATATCCCGAAAGTCTACAAAAAAATACAGGATGGCTATGATTTGATAACCGGCTCCAGATTTATGAAGGCTGAGGATTCGAAAGTTGTCGGAAAACCCAAATTCAAGGTCTGGACCAGCAAAGGGGCCGCCTTACTGGCCTCCATACTGTTCAGGATGAATTTACACGATTATACTCTAAATTTTAGGACGTTCAAGAGAAAAGTTGTCCCCAAGACGTTTGAATCCAAGGGAAACGTCTTTCTGGCAGAATTCCTCTATACCGCGAAAAAGAGGGGTTTCAAGGTGGGCGAGTACCCCATAACTTTTGCCGAAAGAACCAGGGGGAGGTCAAAAATGAGGCGCACGAGAGAGATTTTCTTGTTTTTAATTGCGCTGATAAAGCTCAGGCTGAAGACATTCTAATCTCTTTTAAGAACAAAGAGCGGAGCAAAGGACGCAATCAGACCGATTACAGTAAAAATCCAGAAATACGGATAATATGCGGGCTCCTTGAATTCGAGCAGCAGACTTTTCTCTCCATCAACCTTTGTAACGTTAAATGTGATGAAACCATTTTCGTCCGAATCTAGCTTCACTGAGGAGTCATTGACCGTCCAATAGGGGTACCACGTTTCGCTTAAGTCCACTCTAACGTTTTTCATTGTTTCATTGCTATTCAAGCTTATCTTGATTCTTTCTGCGCTTATTTTCTCGTAAGATGATCCAACACTCGTTTCTATGTACCTCGCCTCGCTGAACTCAAAAATAGAAAAACCATTGAAATCCTCCAATTTTTTGAATGCTTGGTCTTTATCAAAAACGTCGTAGACTCCCTCTGTTTTATCGACAATCAGATATCTGACGTCCATCAGCCTGTAGAACTCTTTGTAGCTTGGGTTAACCAGTTCACATGGCTTTTCAAAAACAACCGACTTTCTATTGAAAACATCCTCGAACGAGAACATTCTATCCAGAACACTGCGTTTCCCTGTGCATTCAAAGATAGATTTGTTGTCCATGATGAAATCGAAGTGCTTTTTCGGCAGGGAGAAATCGTAAGCTCCCTCATCCACCCCAATCCCTCTATCCGGGGCTGTGAATATGATCGGTGTGTTAATCTCGGGTTCGAATGATAGCCTCCCAGTATCCTTTTGTATATGATCCAAGGCTTGGTTGTACTTTAGATAACTGTCATTGGTCTGGACCGGCGTTAAGACGAAGTATGATACGAGCAGCACCGCGAATAACGCAAGCAACCATTTGAACCGTTCGAAATTAATGTTTTTGGCGATGAGTACTGAAAAGGGTAGAGACATAAAGATTACGAATCTGCTCAGTGGCATTATCGAATCGCTGAGCCCGAGTAGTACGTACATTACAATTGTGACTATCGATGCAGACATGAAGAAATATGAATCAGCGTTTTTCTTCTTCATAAAAGCGATAAAGCCGGTTATTATTAGTAGGGTGGCGAGGCCGGCTATGATTGTGGAGAGGCCGTTTATATAAAAAGAGAAGAGCCGATAAATCGCTGTAATGGGAAGTATGGTGAGCCAATCATCCTGGGGCCAGCCGAAATTTGAGTTCGCATTTTCTATTATGAATGGAAGTGTCCAGACCGAGGAGATGAGAAAGCCGCATACCAATATTATTGCCGAGTTTTTTATCTTGGCCTTACTCGCTTTAAAGTAGTAAGAAGAGACGAGATACATGAAAGCGAAAAGCATGAACATCGCGGCTATGATGTTATGCATCAGGAGGACGATACCAAGGAGCATGGAAGAGAATGCCGCATACTTCAAATTGGACGTTTTGATGGTCCTGACAAAGTACTTGAAGAATAGGAAACCGAACGGGAGTGCGACCATGCTCGGGAATGTCCCCATATCAAAGAGGTAGCTGAAGTTCATCGTGAATGAAAATATGATTGTGGAGACCAGCACCTCTTTCTTCGGTAAGGCGAATTCCTTTACAAGCAGGTAAAACGTTATTGGTGCAAGCAGGAAAAATACAAGGAAAGCGAGCTTTAGTGAAACAACGCCGTCAAACGGCAAGAAAGACGATAGCAAATGGGCCAGGGTAGGATAGAATCTCCCGAAAGGCTCCCCCCCGAACCAGAATCTGTCCCAAACTGGCGAACCATAGGCCTTTATCATGTTGATTATGTGCACATGGGCAGGCGCATCTCCCCCACCCATTATCTTTTCATCAAATGGATAAGGCGATATCAACAATCTGCCTAAAATACATCCCAAGATCACAATTAATAAAAGTCTGTTCTTCTTTGCGATTTTCAAAAAATCCATTATTACACCTGGTTTTAAATATCAAAAGTAACATTAGTATTAACCACCCATCTTTATATATTTTTCTAATAAATATGCACAGTTGATTTGATGACAAAAATGGTCTTTCTACAGAACATATGGCACGAGTACTTAGGCGTTATGCAGCTTTCTGCAGTGCTTAAAGCGAACGGCCACCAATGCGATGTCCTGATGGGCAACAAGAACGACATCCTAAACGAGCTGAAAAGAGCCAAGCCGGACTTGATAGGCTTCTCGGCGATGGTGATACAGCAGGACTGGGTCGTTGAGATGGCCCGCGCCGTGAAGAGGGCCGGAATAAAAGCTCCGATTATAGTCGGCGGACCGCACCCCACTTTCTATCCGGATTTCATAAAGGAGAAGCCGATAGACATGATTTGTATAGGTGAGGGGGAGTATGCTTTATTGGACCTGATGAACGCGATAGCCAAAGGGAAAGACATAAAGCATATCAAGAACATCTGGGTGAAAAAGAACGGCAGGATCTACAAGAACGAACTTAGGCCGCTAATACAGGACCTCGATGAGCTGCCGTTCCCGGACAGAAAGCTCTACAAGAAGTACGATTTTTTCAGGAAGCAGCAATCGGACGACTTCATGATTAGCAGGGGATGTCCCTTCCGCTGCAGTTTCTGTTTCAACCACAAATGGTGCCAGATATATGCCAAGGGAGGAAGTACGATAAGATTCAGGAGCATAGACAACTGCATCCGCGAGATAAAAGAGCTCCAGAAAAATAGGGAAGTCAAGATGGTGATGCTGATAGACAGCACTTTCAACATCAGGAAGGATTGGGTGATGCAGTTCCTCAAGAGATACAAGAAAGATGTTAAGCTGCCTTTCAGCTGCAACATAAGAGCCGATTTATTGGACGAACCGATGGCCAAGGCGCTGAAAGACACTGGCTGCTGTGATTCCATAAGGTTCGCAATAGAGGTTGGGGATGAAAAACTCAGGAACACCGTGCTCAGGAAAAACTTGACTGACAAGCAGATTATGACTGCTGCAAAGCTCTTGAAGAAATACAAACTGCCCATAATAACTTTTAACATGTTCGGCCTGCCTGACGAGACTCTTGAACAGGCTTGGAAGACCATCTACATGAACAGGAAAATCAAGCCGGAAGTAGTCAGCTGTTATGTATTCCTGCCATTTCCCGACCTTGAGATAACGGATTATGCGATAAAGAAAGGTTATGTCAAGCCCGTGGATCTTAAAAAGCTCGGAGTCAGCCCATACAAGATACACAGGAGCATCATAAATCAGAAGGACATAGGGCCAGTCACCAATCTCCACAAGTTCTCGATAGTCCTGGTAAAATACCCCAAGCTCGAGCCGATAATAAGGCAGCTGATAAAACTACCGCCGAACATTTTTTTCGATTATTTTTACAACATCACACAAGTAGTTGGCTGGATGAGATGGATGAGGGCCAGCCCGTTGAGGATGATAGTCGAGATACTAAAGAACTACAAAGAAGTAAGCTAATCCGCCTCTATTGTTTTAAATAGTACTCTGCCTAATACTTTTTAGTTGAGTGATATGGGCATTTTAATAATTCCTTCATCAAGAAGTATGACAATAATATACTGAGAGGAAAGTACCCAAAAAATGGAGCGACTTTTTTCGCCATCTACAAAAAAAACAAAATAAGTTTCACATATTTAATATAGTGTTTATTAAGATGTACTTCTAAATTTATAAGATTCTACACGGAGCTGAAAAAATGGAAAAAATGAAAAAATTTTATGACACCGATTATTACGTGAGCAATGCAAGAAGACACGTTATAAAGTTCGGCGATGCCCGTGTCAGAAAAATATACGATTTTGTCGAGGGTGATAAGATTCTCGATATAGGGTGCGGCGACGGCACGATATCCGCGCACCTACTCGGCAGGAATAAGGAAGTTGCCGGAGTGGATATCTCGAAAAAGGCTATTGTCACCGCCAGAAAGAGAGGCATCGATGCCTGCGTCTGCAACGTCGAGTCGCAAGACCTGCCGTTTAAGAGTCATTACTTCGACTGCGTGATTGCCGGAGAGATAATCGAGCACCTGTTTGATACGGATGCGTTCATAGACAAATGCAAAAGGGTCCTGAAAAAGAACGGCGTGTTGATAATAACGGTCCCTAACTGCGCTTCGCTGAGAGCGCGCATTTCCCTGCTCCTCGGGAGGCAGCCCGCATGGGTGGAGTACAGAGCAGAAGGCGGCGCAGGGCACATCCGCGCTTACACATTGAAAGCCCTGGTCAGGCAGCTTGAAGAGCACAAGTTCAAAGTCGAGGGGGCAAGGGCCAATGTTGTCAAGATACCATTCATAGGCTCGTTCTCGGTTCTGGGTGACCTCTTCCCATCATTCGGCGACGGCTTGGTCGTAAAAGCGAGAAGCAAATGAATCCGACGGTTCTTTAATACTGCTTAATATATCCTTTTGATTATACTTTTTAGTTGATTGAAATGACTGAGGAATTGACCCATTCAGTGTTGGTGAAGCAGAACCTATTCGGAGTGATGCAGAACCTAGTCGGATTCTGCTCCAACTTCGTGCTGGCCGTTTTACTGCCAATCATCATGGGAGCCTTCTTGTTCGGCCAGTTCTCGTTAGTGTCTGGTTTCGCCTATCTGCTTGTCGGCCTTTTCGATGCGGGGTTCAATAGCACAACCATACGCTTCGTATCTGAATATTCAACAAAAAAACAGTACTCTAAGCTCAAGTCAGTACTCTTTCATCTTTTGAAATTCAAGCTGGCTTTAGCTCTGGTTTTTGCCGCTTTGTTAATCGCTTTTTCCTCAGATATAGCGAAAGCCTATGCTCTAGTGGGTGATGAACCGGCGATAATCTTGGGGGCTGTCCTTATAATATTTTATGCGTTAGTTACATTCCTGAGCGCCGTCTTCATCGGCCTGAACAAGAACCAGTACTCTCTCATAGGCAACAGCATAAACAGCGTCTTTCTCATAATACTCCCAGTAACGTTCTTCTATCTTAAGGGCGACCTTGTATGGGTAATCTTGGGCGTGCTGCTGTCGTTTATCTTTGCAACCACCTATCTGGTCATTCAGCTTGCCTCAAAGTTCAAAAAACTTTTTCCGAAAAAGGCGGAAAGTATAGACGGAAGAGAAGTGAACAGCAACATTCTGAATTTCACAGCGATTTCGATGTCAAACCTGCTGCTGTTTTGGGGCATAATCCTCATACTTGGACTTTTCGTGACAGCTGATGATGTGGCCTTTTTCAAGATAGCCCTAAGCTGGTTCGCCGCTGTTGGCATATTGATACCGATTTCCACCCAGATTCTGTTCTCCTCGGTGATCAGCTTCAAAGCCAGCAACGATGTCAATATGCTCAAAAGATACATGGATCTGGTCCTGAGATACAGCACCATGGTTATAATCCCGATGATGGTGGGAATCTTCTTTTTCGGTGAGGGTCTGATCCATCTCGTCTACGGCGTTGAATTCATGCCTGCAGGGTTCGTCTTGCAGATAATCATCTTTGCGTTGTTCTTCCAATTCGTCTCAAACCTCTTCTTAAGCATACTAGTGGCTTATGGCAGGATAAAACATATAACCAAAGTTTATATCTTGAATACGATTTTTGGCATATTAGTCTCTTCCCTGCTCATCAACTATCTGAACCTACTTGGAGCAGGCATTGCGTTTTTGCTGGTCAATATCATGATTTCCGCCTCTTTGATAGTGGCTGCTTCCAAATTCTTCGCGTACAAGCTGAGAGCGTCTGTTGTCAGGCCGTTGGCTTCATCTGCTATAATGGCCGCTGTGCTTTTATACCTCAAGCCTTACGCAACTACCCTTGAAAGTGCGTTATTGGTAGTTTTGGCTGTAGCGGTATTTTATTTTGTGGTTTTGTATTTAATGGGTGGAATCACGAGGGATGACCTGAAGATTATACGATACGTGAAGGGATAACATGAAACTCTCGATAGTTATACCGGTTTACAATGAGCAAGCCAGGCTTAGTGACTGCATAAAATGTCTAGAAGGTCAGACAGTCAAACCAGAAGTGATTTTCGTAGATGGTGGCTCTAAGGACAATACAGTTGGAGTGATTAAAGAAGCCATGAAAGTCAATAAGACCTTTAAGTTAGCGTTCGAGAAAGGGGCAAAACGAAGCGTGGCCAACGCCTCCAATACTGGTTGGAAGATGGCGACTGGCGAGATACTTCTGATAACCGGCGTTGACACCTCAATGGAACCGGACTTTACGAAAAAGGTAGTCAAAGAATTCGAAAAGCATCCGGATGCCAACCTCATAAAATTCTACAGCAAGCCGATGCCGC
>Ga0315279_10004771_pt1 | contig 18037 bp, 12 predicted proteins | sample YL17G06_20_MG_FD_203694 | JGI IMG/M metagenome (GOLD analysis project Ga0315279, IMG submission 203694) | Sediment microbial communities from Yellowstone Lake, YNP, Wyoming, USA - YL17G06_20 | ecosystem: Environmental > Aquatic > Freshwater > Lake > Sediment | place: USA: Wyoming | collected... | reverse complement strand
GACCCTTTAGCAAGAATATTCATTACCCTTCCACCAAGATTATAAATCCAATCGACCGATTCTGTTTTATCTACAAACCCTAAAATTTCTACCTGCTCTAGATGGTTGTTTTTTTTAGCCCAATTAATTATCTCTTCTACGGAGTGTTCCTCTCCTTTGCTTACTCTAGCACTGGCAATTTCAATTCTATCTACTTTTATATCTCCTAGTAAAATTTTAGCAATAGCTAATTTTTCTTGAGGGATGTAACTTACATCCTTCATCTGTTCTCCATCTCGTAAAGTAGTATCCATTATTTCTATCTTTTTGTTCATCTTTAATCACTTCCTTTTAATTTGCGGTTAAGGATAAATGAAATATCAATCTATTTACCGCTTTAAGATAAGCCCTTATGCTGGCTTCTAAAGTATCAGTACTTATACTTCGGCCGGCAAAGATATTTCCTTTCTCATCACTTATCTTTACAATCGCTTCTCCTTGAGCATCTTTTCCGCCAGTTAAAGCTCGCACATTGTAATCGGTCAACTTGATTTTTAATTTGGTTATTCGATCTATAGCCTTAAAAGAAGCATCTACTGGACCATCTCCACAAGCTGCATCTTCCAAAGGTTCATTATTAAATAATAACCTAACTGTTGCTGTAGGCAAAGTACGATTACCCGTATTAAGATGAAAATATTCTAGTTTAAAGGTTTCTGGAATTTTACCTATTATTTCTTCAGATACAATAGCTTCCAAATCTTCAATAAAAATCTCTTTCTTTTTATCTGCTAACTCCTTAAACTTTTCAAAGACCTTATTTAACTTTTCCTGATCTAAAGTATGCCCCATCTCTTCTAATCTCTTTTTAAGGGCATTCCTTCCTGAATGTTTCCCCAGAACTAGACTATTACTTTCTAAACCTACTGATTGAGGGGTCATAATTTCATAGGTAGTACGCTCTTTTAACATTCCAGCTTGATGGATACCTGCTTCATGGGCAAAGGCATTTTTCCCTACCACCGCTTTATTAGGCTGAATAACAAAACTGGTCAATTTACTCACCAATTTACTGCTAGGACATATTTGAGTGGAATTAATCTGGGTAAATTTGTTATAAAAATCCTTCCTGGTTTGAAGAGCCATAACAATCTCTTCCAAAGAGGCATTACCTGCTCTTTCTCCAATTCCATTCACCGTACATTCTACCTGAGTAACTCCGCTTCTTATAGCTTCTAAAGAATTAGCCACTGCTAATCCCAAGTCATTATGACAATGAACACTAATGACTACCTTTTCAATATTAGGAACATTCTTTCTGATATCTTTTATTAATCTGCCAAATTCCTCTGGTTGGGCATATCCCACTGTATCCGGCACATTTATTATGGTAGCACCAGCCTTAATTACCTCTTCAAAAATCCGGTATAAAAATTCTTTCTCACTCCTACTAGCATCTTCTGCAGAAAATTCCACTTCTGGGCAGAGCTTACGGGCATACTTTACTGCCTCAACTGCCTGCTCTAAGACTTGCTCTGGAGAAAGTTGTAGTTTATATTGCATATGAATAGGTGAAGTGGCAATAAAGGTGTGAATTCGGGGTCTTTCAGAATATTTTACTGCTTCCCAGGCTTGTTCAATATCTTTCTTTATTGCTCGAGCCAAACCAGCAATGGTACAACCTTTAATGGTTTGAGCGATCAGCTTTACCCCTTCAAAATCCCCTGGTGAAGCAATAGGAAAACCAGCTTCCATTATGTCTACATTAAGCTTCTCTAATTGCTTAGCCACTTCTAACTTTTCATAAGTATTAAGTGATGCACCAGGACATTGTTCTCCATCTCGTAGTGTAGTATCAAAGATTATTACTTTATTTTCCATTAATTTGTCTCCTCTCCTTTTTAATCGTTAGCCGATAGTGTTTAGTAGGAGGCGGATTTATCCGCCCCGAAACATTCGGGTTCGATGAATCGAACCCCTACATAAAAAACCTTATTCTATTTTAGAATAATAAGTCCCAATTATTTTAATAAAAGTAGTATGTTCTTTTAAAGCCTTTAGGACTTCTTGGGCACTCTCTTCGAATAGTCCTTTTTCAAAATCAGTATAAAAAACATACTCCCAGGGTTTTTGCTTGCTCGGTCGAGATTCTATCCAGCTTAAATTAATATTTCTTAGAGCAAACTCTTTAAGACATTTATATAGAGCCCCTGGCTTACTTATTACTGCAAAAATAATAGAAGTCTTATTATTTTTAGGATCTGAAAATATCTCAGGAGATAAAACTAAAAAACGAGTATAATTATATTTATTATCCTGAATCCCGGAACTTAAAACTTTTAAACCATAAAGTTCTGCGGCCCAACTACTGGCAATGGCTGAAACATTATTTCCTTTTAATTCTTTAATTATCTTAACACTTCCTGCTGTATCATACACTGGGATTATCTGACAATGAGCTAAATTTTTAGACAAAAAACCTTCACATTGAGCCAGTGCTTGAGGATGAGAATAAACCTTTTTAATTAATTTAAAATTGATCTGTTTTTTAGTTATTAAACAATGCTTAACCTTTAACTTTACCTCTCCTACCGCAAATAATTCTTGATGCAATAAAAGATCATGAACTTCATTAATGCCTCCAGTCTGGGAATTTTCTATAGGTAAAATACCATACTCAGCTTCTTGGCTATTTACTCTTTGAAATACTTCTTTAAAGGTTTTGCAAAGCACCGGCTCTATAGAAGAACCAAAAAATTTAATAGCGGCCATCTCACTAAAAGCCCCTCTTTCTCCCTGAAATGCAATCCTACTTTGCAAATTTCTCACCTCATTTATCAATTCACTAATTTGCCAATTTGCCAATTGACGAATTCTCCAATTCTCCAATTTACCAATCAACCAATTAACTAATTTTACACCTTACGCGCTATTCCCCTTTACTATATACTATCTTATTCTGTCTTCTGTCTTCTGTCTTTCCTAACTATACGCGATACGATATTAGTCTTTTATCCAGGGCATCATCTTCCTCAGTTCTTTCCCTACTTTTTCAATAAGAAAATTAGCTTCTTTATTGCGCATCGCTCTAAAGTAAGGTCTACCTACTTGATTCTCAATAAGCCAATCTTTGGCAAACTCTCCATTCTGAATTTCAGTTAATATTTTTTTCATTTCTTTTTTAGTTTCTTCGGTAATAATCCTCTTGCCAGACTTTAAATCTCCATATTCTGCAGTATTACTGACACAATCTCGCATATAAGTAATTCCACCTTGATAGATTAAATCAACTATCAATTTTAACTCATGTAAACATTCAAAATAGGCAATCTCCGGCTGGTAACCAGCTTCTGTTAATGTATCAAAACCTGCCTGAATTAAAGCAGTTACACCACCACAAAGTACGGTTTGCTCTCCAAAGAGGTCAGTTTCAGTTTCTTCTTTAAAAGTAGTTTCAATTGTCCCGGCACGAGTCCCACCAATTGCCCAAGAATAAGCCAAAGCAATCTCCTTAGCCTTTCCAGAGTAATCTTGAAAAACAGCTATTAAATTTGGGACACCTTTACCTTGAACATACATTTCTCTTACTAAACGACCAGGGCCTTTGGGCGCAATCATAATTACATCAACATTTTTGGGGGGGACAATCTGTCCAAAATGGATATTAAACCCATGAGAAAACATCAAAACATCGCCTTCTTGTAAATTTTTATCAATCCCTTCCTCATAATAAACTTTAGCTTGAATTTCATCAGGAATTAATATTTGAATGATATCGGCTATTTTGGCTGCCTCACCAATACTCATCGCCCTTAATCCATCTTTTTCAGCATTGTTCCAATCTGGATATTTATCTCGAGGAGCCGCTCCAATAATTACTTTAATTCCACTATCATGTAAATTAAGGGCTTGTGCTCGGCCCTGGTTTCCATAACCAATTACAGCTACAGTCTTTCCTTTCAAATATTCTTTCTTTACATCTTGATCATAGTAAATTTTAGCCATTTTTTATCTCCTTTTTTTATTTTAGATTTTTTATTTAATTTTTAAAATAGATTAGGTTTACATATTATTCTTATTATTCTTAATCGACTTATTTTTTCTATTTTGAAAAAATATTTATTCTTCTTGCTTCTTATTAGATAAAGAAGCACTCTTACTTCCTCTGAAAAGGGCAATTTTACCGGTTCGCACCACCTCCTTTAATCCGAAAGGTTTCAGTAACTCTATTAAAGCATTAACTTTATCCTCGGTACCCGTTGTTTCAATAGTCATCATTTGGCTATTTACATCAATTATCTTAGCTCTAAAAATATCTACCATTTGTATTATCTCCGAACGATTGGCTAAGGAATTAGTATTTACTTTAATTAAAGCCAACTCTCTTTCAACTGAGTTTGATGGAAAAATATCTCTAACCCTAATCACATCAATCAATTTATTCAGCTGTTTGGTTATTTGCTCTAAAGCCCGTTCATCCCCTTCCACGACAATGGTCATTCTGGAAATATTATTTTCTTCCGTATGACCGACAGCTAAACTTTCAATATTAAAGCCACGTCGGGTAAATAGGCCTGCTACTCGGGCTAAAACCCCGGGGTGATCTTTAACTAAAACTGCAATAGTATGTCTCATTATTAATCAACTCCTATCATTTGGTCTATGGGTGAACCTGGACTAACCATAGGGAATACATTTTCTTCTCCAGGAATAATACAATCAATTAAAACAAATTTATTTAAAGAAAGAGCTTTTTCTAAAGCAGGATATAACTCCTGTTTTTTATTTACTCTTATTCCAGTTCCACCGTAAGCTTCCACTACTTTTACAAAATCAGGATTCCCAGTTAAGGCAGTTGAGGAATACCTTTTATTATAAAAGAGCTCCTGCCACTGTCTTACCATCCCCAAATAGTTATTATTCATAATAATTATCATGATAGTTAGGTGGTTATTTATAGCTGTAGCTAATTCCTGTAAATTCATTTGAAAACTACCATCACCAGAGATGCATATTACAGTTTTATCCGGACAACCTATTTTAGCTCCAATAGCTGCTGGCAGACCATATCCCATAGTTCCTAAACCTCCAGAAGAGATAAAAGTTCGAGGCATAGTATATTGATAATACTGGGCAGCCCACATCTGATGTTGACCCACATCAGTAACTATTACTGCTTTGCCCTCGGAAATTTTATATACTTCCTCTATAATATATTGCGGTTTTAACTCCTGGTTATTTTCATATTTCAAAGGATATTTTCTTTTCCAATCCTTTATTGTTTCTAACCATTCTGTATTTTCTTTTTTATCGATAATCTCATTTATTTTTTTTAACACTTTTTTAAGATCACCAACAATGGGAATATCGACTAAGACATTTTTCCCAATTTCAGCTGGATCAATATCTATATGAATTATTTTAGCTTGTGAACCAAACTCGGACAATTTTCCAGTAACTCGGTCATCAAATCTTACTCCTAAAGCAATAATTAGATCCGCAGCACTAATAGCATAATTCGCATAGGTAGTACCATGCATACCCAACATTCCCAAAGAGAGGGGATGAGTCTCAGGGAAAGTGCCTAATCCCATTAAGGTTGTAGTTACCGGGATATTGGCTTTGAAAGCTAAATCTCTCAATTCTGAAGAGGCATTAGAGGAAATCACTCCTCCTCCGGTATAAATAACTGGTCTCTTTGCCTTGCTTATTTCTTGTGCTGCTGCTTTAATCTGTTGAATATGTCCACTAAAAGTTGGCTTATACCCATTCAGACTAACCTTTTCAGGGTATTTAAATTCAGTTTGCGCTAATTGGATATCCTTAGGTAAATCTATTAATACCGGGCCTGGCCTTCCGGTACGGGCAATATAAAAAGCTTCCTGTATAATACTGGCTAAATCTCTTACCTCTCTTACCACATAATTATTTTTGGTGATAGGTAAAGTAATACCATTGATATCCACTTCCTGAAAAGCATCAGTCCCGATTAAATTAGTTGGAACTTGGCCAGTAAAGGCTACTAAGGGAATAGAATCCAAGTAGGCATTAGCTAGACCAGTTACTAAATTAGTAGCTCCTGGTCCAGAAGTAGCTATACAGACCCCTACATTACCAGTAGCCCGGGCATATCCATCGGCAGCATGAGCTGCTCCTTGTTCATGTCTCGTCAGAATATGTTTAATAGAAGGTTCTTGGTAAAAAACATCGTAAACCGGCATTATAGCCCCTCCAGGATAGCCAAAAATAATCTTAACTCCTTCCTTTTTTAAGCACTCTACTACTATTTGCGCCCCGGTTAATTTCATATAACTCATCTCCTTACTGCTCCTTTATCGGCAGACCCTACGAAATTAGCATAATATCTTAAAAAGCCTGATTTTATCTTAGAAGACGGTAATTTTAATTTATTTAATCTTTGTTTCATTTCTTTTTCCCCAATCTTTATATTTAGTCTTTTTTGGGGAATATCAATTTCAATAATATCTCCATCCTCAACAATAGCTATAGGACCTCCTACAGCTGCCTCAGGGGCGACATGTCCAATAGACGCTCCTCGGGTAGCTCCAGAAAAACGTCCGTCGGTAATCAAAGCTACCTCGCGGTCTAATCCCATTCCAGCAATTGCTGAGGTAGGAGTTAACATTTCTCTCATCCCCGGTCCACCTTTAGGCCCTTCATAGCGGATTACTATTACATCTCCTTTTTTAATCTTACCTTCTAAAATTGCTTTAGTACTCTCTTCTTCTGAATTAAATACTCTTGCTGAGCCCTCATGCCTTAACATATCCGGATGAACCGCTGAACTTTTTACTACCGCACCTTGGGGAGCTAAATTACCCTTTAAAAACACAATACCACCTTTCGGATTATAGGCATTTTCTATATTTCTTATTACTTGGTTATTTAATATTTGAGCACTTTTAATATTCTCACTAACAGTTTTACCGGTTACGGTAATCTCTTCTAAATTAATTACCTTCTTTCTACTCAGCTCTTTAATTAGGGACGAAATACCTCCCGCTCTATCTAAATCTTGAATATGGTACTCTCCGGCAGGAGAAAGGCTGCACAATTGAGGAACTTGTTCTCTTATCTGGTTAAAATCATCTAGATTAAAAGGAATACCTGCTTCAAAGGCTATAGCCAGAGTATGAAGCATCGTATTAGAGGAACCCCCCAAAGCCATTTCAACTGTAATAGCATTCTCTATCGCCTTTTTAGTAATAATATCTAAAAATTTAATCTCTTTTTTGAATAATTCCATAATTTTCATTCCTGCATGTTTAGCTAATCTTACTCTGCGGGCATCAACAGCTGGAATGGTTCCATTACCGGGCAGAGCTATACCCACTGCTTCCGCCCAAATATTCATAGAATTAGCGGTATATAATCCGGCGCAGGAACCTACCCCAGGACAGGCGTAATCCTCTACTTCTTTTAATTCTTGCTCACTTATAGAACCTGTTTGGAACTTTCCTACTGCTTCAAAGACATTACTCAGTGCGATAGTCTTCCCCTGGCAAAATCCAGCTAACATAGGTCCGCCACTTACTACAATAGTAGGTAGATTAACTCTAAGAGCACCCATAATCATTCCCGGAACTATTTTATCGCAATTAGGAATAAGAACCAAAGCATCAAAGGCATGGGCTTTAGCCATAATTTCAATAGAATCAGCGATTAATTCTCTACTAGGTAGAGAATATTTCATGCCCTCATGATTCATAGCCAATCCATCACATACCCCTATGGTAGAAAATTCAAATGGAACTCCGCCGGCCATTCTTATACCATCTTTAACTGCTCGAGCAATCTCTTTTAAATGAAGGTGACCTGGAATAACTTCGTTGGCTGCTTGAGCAACACCAACAAAAGGCCTTTTCATCTCTTCATCGGTTATCCCTAATGCTTTGAGCAAGGAACGATGCGGAGCCCTGGCCAAGCCTTTTTTTATTACCTCACTTTGCATAATCATTCACCTACTTTTAGTGTTTTATTTTTATATATAAAAAGACCCCAGCAAATAAATCCATTCTGTTAATTAAACAAAAGGGACCTATCCGCTGGGGTCTTTTATACCCACGGTGTAACACTATTACTCATTAGTAATAGAATCTTACGCCACTTGGTCCAGACTCTAACCTCAATTGATTAGACGGAACCCTAGGCATACTCCCAAAAAATTAAAAACTTTCATCCTTAATTTAGTCTATAAAGACTAAAATAGGGACGAAAGTTATTCGTGGTACCACCCTACTTTAATAAAGATAAGAAGTACAAATATATTTCATTTCTTACCTTTATACTCAGTTGGTTGATAAAAGATAACGTTTTTAAGACGTTACAGGTTACTTAATATTTTGCCTGTACCTATAGATATTTAAAGGTGAGATTTTCGACAAACTTTCGCTACCAATTCACCATAACCATTAGCCTTCTTTAGCAGTTTTAGTTCGCCTACTTTTCCTTCAAGTTTTACTTTTTTATTTAAAATATAGCTTACAATAATTAATCCTAAATGTCAAGCAAAATAGAAATATTTTTTATAAAATTCTTATTAGGTGTTATAAAATATATACTTTAAGATGTTTTTTGCAATAAAATTATTAAATCTTATTTATCTCCTTTTGTAATAGCATCTATAACCGCTTCAGCATATTCTATTGTCCCGGTGTTACCACCGAGATCGCGAGTTAAATATTTTCCTTCCTCTAATACTTTTACTACAGCTTTCCCTACTCTATCTGCTGCCTTATTTTCCCCCAAATACTTTAACATCATCACTCCTGCTAATATAGTAGCAGTAGGATTAGCAATAAATTTCCCTTTATGTTTTGGTGCAGACCCATGTACTGGTTCAAATACTGCCTCTTTGTCTCCTATATTAGCCCCTGGTACCACTCCAAGACCACCAACCAGCCCTGCAGCTAAGTCAGAAAGTATGTCTCCATAAAGATTGGGCATAACTAAAACATCATAGTTATTGGGCACCTGAACTAATTTCATACTCATTGCATCTACTATCATTTCCTCAAAAACTATCTCTGGATACTCTTGAGATACCTTTCTAACGCACTCTAAAAAAAGCCCATCTGTATATTTCATTATATTTGCCTTATGTACCACGGTGACTTTTTTTCTTTTTTCCCTCTTAGTTAATTCAAAAGCAAACCTGGCTATTCTCTCGCTAGCTTTCCTAGTTATAATCTTTATACTTTCAGCAGCGTCTTCTCCTATCTTATGCTCTATCCCGGCGTATAAGTCCTCTGTATTTTCTCTAACTATCACTAAATCAATATCCGAATATCGAGAGGGTACACCTTTATATGATTTTACTGGTCTAATATTTGCATATAATTCTAACGTCTGTCTTAATGCTACATTAACACTTCTAAAGCCGGTACCTATAGGAGTAGTTATGGGTCCTTTTAGGGCTACTTTATTTTTTTTAATGCTATCAATCACATAATTAGGAAGCGGTGTACCAAATTTTTGAATAACTTCTTCACCAGCTTCCACAATTTCCCAATTAATTTTCACGCCGCTTGCTTCTAAAACTATTCGAGCCGCCTTGATAACCTCCGGCCCAATTCCATCTCCCGGAATTAAGGTAATATTATAAGCCAATTTTATTTCCTCCTAACTAATTATTCTTTTATACTTCCTTTTGATTTTACTAAATTTAAAAGTCCTCCTTGAACTATTATCTCTTTCTGTCTTGGTGTAATTTTTAAAATCATCTTATATTCCTTGCTATTTGTCATATTTTTTACCTTAACTACGCCTTTTTTAAGCTGTAGAAAGGTATTCTCTATTAAAAGTTCATCCATTTCTTCAACATTATCATAATCCTCTGGATTTTCAAATATCAAGGGGATTATTCCGTTATTTATAAGATTTGCTTGATGTATTCTAGCAAATGATTTTGCTAAAACTGCCTTTACCCCTAAATATAAAGGGACAAGAGCTGCATGTTCCCTACTTGATCCTTGTCCGTAGTTTATACCTCCAATTATAAAACCACCTCTGTTTTCCCTTGCCTTCTTCGGAAAATCTTTATCGCAAGGGATCAAACAATAATCAGAAAGATAGGGTATATTTGACCTATAAGGAAGAAGTTTTGCATTTGATGGCATAATATGATCTGTGGTGATATTATCCCCTACTTTGGTTAAAACTTTCCCTTGAACCTCTGTACCTAAGGGCTTTCCTTTTGGAAATTGCTTTATATTTGGTCCTTTCACCAATTCCACCTCCCGAGGATTATTGGCAGGTGGTACAATTAGATTATCATTTATCAAAAACATTTTTGGTTCTTCAATTATAATAGGTGCCCCTAACTCCCTTGGATCAGTAAGATAACCAGTAATTGCTGATACTGCGGCAACCTCAGGACTTACTAAATATATTTTTGCAGAGGGCGTGCCAGATCTCCCTTCAAAATTTCGATTAAAAGTTCGCAAAGATACACTATTTGTTGATGGAGATTGCCCCATGCCTATACAGGGTCCACAAGCACATTCAAGAATTCTTGCTCCTGCTGCAATTAAATAAACCAAGGCCCCTTCTTTAGCAAGCATACTTAATACTTGCCTTGAACCTGGTGCTATCACTAAAGAAATATTTTCTGCAATAGTTTTTCCTTCCAGTATCTTTGCTACTTTCATCAAATCAATATATGAGGAATTTGTACAGCTACCTATAACTATCTGATTAACCTTAAGCCCTTTTAAAGAAGATACCGATACTACCTTATCCGGGCTATGAGGACAGGCTACTAAGGGTTCTAATTGAGAAAGGTCTATCTCTATCTCTTCATTATAGATTGCTTCATAATCAGCTTTTATTTCTAAAAAATCATTCTCTCTTTTTTGAGCTTTTAAAAAATCCAAGATTACCTCATCACTGGGGAATATAGAAGTTAATGCTCCTAATTCGGCTCCCATATTAGTAATCGTTGCCCTTTGAGGAACAGATAAATCTTTTATGCCCTCACCAACATATTCAAATACCTTACCAACACCCCCCTTGACAGTTAATCTTTTTAGAATTTCAAATATGATATCTTTTGCTGAAACCCAGGGAGGTAATTCCCCTTTAAGATTTACCTTCACCACTTCAGGCATGGTGATATAATACTCTCCAGTACCCATAGCTATGGCAACATCCATTCCACCAGCTCCTATTGCTAACATCCCTACCGCCCCAGCTGTAGGAGTATGGCTATCTGATCCTAAGAGGGTTTGCCCTGGGATGGTAAATCTTTCCAAATGAACTTGATGGCATATACCGTTACCTGGTTTTGAAAAAAATATTCCGTACTTTTTAGCTATAGTTTGAATATATAAATGATCATCAGCATTTTCAGGTCCAGTTTGTAATATGTTATGATCAATATATGCTACTGACCTTTTTGTCTTTACCCTATCCATACCTAGCGCTTCAAATTCAAGATAAGCCATTGTTCCGGTGGAATCTTGAGTAAGCGTCTGGTCAATACTTATTATTATTTCTTCTCCAAAAACCATCTTCCCCTTGATTAAATGACTTTTTATTATCTTTTGCGTAATCGTTAAAGGCAACCTTTAAAACCTCCTTTATAGCGTATAGCGTATAAGCTAAATATTTTATACAAGATAATAATCACTTTTATTTTAAACTAAAAATTTAAAATGAAAAACCAAAAACCATAATTCAAAATTCAAAGCTATTTTTCTAATAAACTATCGCTTTTAATTATGTAGGAGTCGGATTTATCCGACCCGTTTTCATTACTTTTTATTTTTAACTCTTCAAATAATTCTGGTATATGCATTCTGGTAAAAAATTTTAGTTCTTCATCACTAAAATTAGTTATCCTACCGGTTGCATATTCTTGGTCAATGCATTCTTTTATCTTTAAAGCCCTAGGGTCTTTTTTACTTATTTTTCTTTCTCCCTCTAATTTAAAATATTTGTTTATCCAAAAAGCAATCCCAGCTAGCCCTGAATGCGAGCCAACTGTTACTAATACGGGTTTATTCAATATTTTTTCTGTATCAAATATATTATAAATTTCTTCATCCTTTAATATTCCATCCGCATGAATTCCCGCTGTTGTTCTATTAAAAGCACTCCCTACAAAAGGAGTTCGAGGTGGTATTTGATAGTTCAACTCCTTCTCGAAATAATTAGCTATCTCAGTTATAACTTCCAATTTCATATTTTTTATAGTTCCTCTGAGTTGAGCATATTCAATAATCATTGCTTCGAGCGGGCAATTTCCCGTTCTTTCACCTATTCCTAAAAGGGAAGTATTTATGGCCGATGCGCCATAAAGCCAGGCGGTAGTGGAATTGGTTACCACTTTATAAAAATCATTATGCCCATGCCACTCAATCCATTCTGAAGGTACCTCGGCATAATGTCTAAGCCCATATATAATACCTTGCACACACCGCGGTAAAGCTGTTCCCGGGTAAGAAACACCTAAACCTAAAGTATCACAAGCCCTTATCTTGATAGGCATTTTCGCTTGTCCGGAAAGTTTCATAAGCTCATTCGCAAAAGGAACCACAAAACCATAAAAATCAGCCCTGGTAATATCTTCAAAATGACATCTAGGAATTATTCCGTTTTCTAAGGCTAATTTTATAATAGAAATATACAATTCTATCGCCTGTTTCCGAGTAAGGTTAAGTTTTTTAAATATATGATAATCAGAACAAGGGACTAATATACCTGTCTCTTTTATGCCCATCTCCTTGACTAATTTAAAATCCTCTTCCTTTGCCCTTATCCAAGTTGTTACTTCAGGATACAGATATTCTCTACTCAGGCATTTTTCCACGGCTTTTCTATCTATTGGGGAGTAAATAAAAAATTCTGTCTGTCTTATTACCCCAGAGTGGTTATCAAGTTTATTAAGGTAATCAAAAATCTTTACTATCTGTTCAACTTTATAAGGAGATCTGGATTGCTGTCCATCTCTAAAGGTCGTATCGGTAATCCAAATCTCCTCTGGAACAAACATAGGAACAAGTCTATGGTTAAAGGTTATTTTTGGTATCTCGGTATAGGGGAATATTTTTCGAAAAAGGTTAGGTTCGTCTACCTCTTGAAGATCATATTTATACACAGACTGTTCTATAAGATTAGTTCGATGATCAAACTCTACTTTTTTCATTTGTTTTATATCCTCTTTAGCTCAATTAGATTTTTATAAATCATAGAATAAATAAGTTAAGGCCAGACTCCTCGAACCTTCATTGCCTTCGCTACCTGTGATACAGCATATATATACGCTGCAGTCCGATAATCTGTTTTTTCTTTCTCAGCAATTTTTGAGACTTCACTAAATGCCTTTACGATTAGTTTTTTTAATCTTGAATTCACTTTTTCTTCACTCCAGAAATAGCCATAAAGACCTTGCACCCATTCAAAGTAAGATACGGTAACACCACCAGCGTTAGCTAAAATATCAGGAATTATAAAAATTCCTTTCTGAAACAATATTTCATCTGCCTCTGGAGTAGTAGGGCCATTTGCAGCTTCAGCTATTATTTTTGCTTTTATATTATTTGCATTCTTCTCAGTTATTACCCCTTCTAAGGCTGCCGGCACTAAAACATCGCATTCTATTTCTAATAAATTTTCATTAGTAATAAATCTTGCCTTTGAATAATTACTTACTGTGCCAGTCTGATTTTTATGAATTAATACTTCTAAAGGGTCAATCCCTTCCATATTAAAAACTCCACCTTTAGAATCACTTACCGCGATAATTTTATATCCTTGCTCATGAAGTAATTTAGCAGAGATTGAACCAGCATTCCCATACCCTTGAATTACTGCTGTAGCCTCTAGAGGATTAATACTTAACTTTTTGGCAGCTAATTCTACCGTATAAGATAAACCACGGGCGGTAGCTTCTCTCCTACCCTCTGAACCCCATAATCCTAAAGGCTTCCCAGTTATAGTGGAAAAACTTGCCTCTCCTTTAAGTTTGTTATATGTATCTATATACCAACCCATAATTTCAGGGGTAGTATAAATATCAGGTGCCGGTATATCCTTCCCAGGACCAATAATAGACGAAATTTCATAGATATATCTTCGGGAAAGTCTTTCTATTTCTCCCTCTGACATTTCTTTTGGATTACAAGTAACTCCTCCCTTAGCCCCACCATAAGGAATTCCTGCAACGGCACATTTCCAGGTCATCAAAGCAGAGAGGGCTTTTACTTCATCTAAAGTCACATCGGGATGATACCTTACTCCTCCTTTTAGTGGGCCTCGAGCAGAATTATATTGTGCTCGATAACCGGTAAATACTTTTACGGTTCCATTATCCATCTTTACTGGAATAGAAACTATTAGGACTTTTTCTGGTTCTTTAAGTTGAGCTAATATATTAGGATCTAAATTCATTTTTTTAACAGCTTTTTCTAATTGTATTTGTGCTACTTCAAAAGCACTTGCTTGATTAGTATCTTTTTCCAATTGTATTTGCAGCATTTCCAAAGTGTCTATTTGACTTGTCATTGTCAATTTTCCTCCTGAATTAAGTTTTTTAATTACCATAAAAATTTTTTCATTCAACCTTTGATATTGAGAATAGAATAAATAATACCACCTCCTATTTTTTCTTTATTTGCCTCAATGAAAAGGCCTAATCTAAAAAAGAAGAAGCCCTTCTAAGACATACGCTGTCAAAAAAGGGCTTCTTTGGCCTTGTTTAAATAGTCAAGCTTCTTTGCCGTTTATTCTACTTCCTTGTAGAAATTTAAATTATTTAATTATTTTCTATTTTTTATTTGTAAAAACAATAATTAAAAATCATATCTCCTAAAAACTTAGTAATTAGTAATAGTTAATTTAGGTTAGGTGTGTAATATATTAATTCATTTTATTTGCCGAATTTCATCAGAAAGTATTATGGCCTCGGCAATCTCCTTCATGGAGATTCGTTTATCCATACTAGATTTTCTTATTAAAACAAAAGCCTCATTTTCATTTATATTTCTTTCTTCCATTAATATACCTTTTGCTCTCTCTATTTTTTTTCTGGTATCTAGTTCTTCTTGAATTATTTTAGTTTTAACTATTAGTTCAGTTTTTTCAATAGCTACCGCTGCTTGATTGGCAATGGTGCTTAAAAGAGTAATCTCAGAGGTAGTAAATTCATAATATTTATTTGTATAAACATTAAGAACGCCAATAACTTCATTTTTTACCATCATAGGAATACTAGCCATAGAGACTAAGCCTTCTTTTATAGCAAGATTTTTTTCTTTGTATTGTTCATCTTTTAATACATCAAAAATTATTTTTGGTTTTTTCTCTCTAGCTACTAATCCTACTATGCCTTCATTTAATTTTATGGTTCTTTTTTTAAGATATTCTTGGTGCATTGATTGAGTAGCTTTAATATTAAATTCTTGTTTTTTTTCATCTATTAACCATACATTACAAACTTTTGCTTTCATTACATTGGCAGTTAAAGTTACAATAAGTTTTAATATATCCTCAAGATAAAGATCAGAAGTTATAGCTCTACTTATTTTATTTAATGTTTTCAAATAATCTTCATAATCTATATTAGTCATAATTCTCCCTATTGTTCATTAAAATCAATATCTTTACCATTCTTCAAGTATTTAAAGTGTTAAATATTTATTTATAAAAAAACCTGAAAAATAGGTACTGATAATAATATCAACAGAACCTATCTCTCAGGCTTTTATCCTAAAAGTGTAGCATCAACCAGATACTTTGCATCGCTTGGTCCAGACTCTAACCATTAATTAGACGGAACCCTAGATACACTTCTGTATTTATATATTTAATTCTAAAAAATATTAACATATACAAATTGTTTTGTCAAATACTATTTTTGAAATTATTACTAACAAATTAAAAGTGAACCGTTTTTTTAAGAAAACTTGTCAAGGGACGATCCCTTGACACGATTTATCTTAAGCTTGATTTATATTTATTTTATTTTCCCTATTCTAAGATAATAGTCTATCATTTTATTAATTAATTTTTTACCCTTGGGAGTAACCCAAAATTCTTTAATCCAGCCAATTGCTCTCCCGGGGAATATTTTTTCCTTTTGAGTATTGATTACTCCCAACCATTTTAAATATAGTAACATCACCACTTCTATCATTATAGTTAAATGACCTATCGCTTCCTCGGGAGATTCCATGTTTTTTATCTCTGAGCCATAAAGTTGGTGTATGAGTTCTTCTGTTTTAATCTTCTCGTTTACTTCATATTTATGAAAACGATAAAGTAGGTCAATAAATGTTTCTTGATATTCTTTTGCATATATGGTGATAAAATCTCTTATCTGAAGTTTTGTCCAATTCACTTTTTCTACCCATGCAAAGAGCAATTCAAATAGTTTCTCTCCATAAGATTTCTCGCTAAATTCTTTAAAATGACGGACATTTACCTGCACCCAGCCTTTTTTATCTAGATAGATAAATTTTGCTGCCCGGGATAATGAATCTATAAAACAAATATATTTTTTGTAAGGTTCTTCTCCTCTTTTCTCTTCCTTACCTAAAAAATTAAAATTATCTTTATTTATGAACTTTTTTTCTGCTAATTTTAGATGTTCAAAGGGAATCCATCTGTTCTTTAAAGTAACCTTTACTTTATTTTCTATAAAATAATTAACAAAAGTTTCTAAATCTTTTACTAAAGGAGTATCCTTCATACTTAAACCGGTTAAATCAATATATTCTTCCTTCATTCCACAAGATACGGGTGTTATGGTCATCGAAATAGAGTAATCTTTTCTGGGATTACCTAATTTTTCCCTCTCTTCCAAAATCGCTTCCCAGGGAGTTTTATCGTTTAACTCTTCCTGAGGTTGGTGAAGCCATCTTTCTTGACATCTTTTAACTGCTTTATTTAATTCATTCTGATTGGAAAAATTACCCGGATCGATCTCAGATTGGACATAGAACATCAAATCCTGGACTAGTTCTTTTTCCTTTGGACCTAGGTTTTGCTCATTAATTTCCTGAGGGGATTTTCCTTGAAACTCATCTCGAGAAGAAAGATTCCAGAAATCCATAAAAAGTTTCTGAAATTCCATTAATTCTTCAGCAGAAGGAAAATTAATCTTCCCCGACAACTCTCTCATTAGAGGGAAAGGGTCGGTAATTCTATTTATCTTTTTTCTAAGATTTTTAATAGAAGGTGCTTTTTTACCCAAATACCTTTTTAATAAATGTTTTAGCTTTCTCTCTATAGGTTCCAGATGGTCTTCCTCTTTAGGGATATCCCTGTGTTTCTGAAAAAGATCTTTCTCTATCATTAAAGGGGTAACTATACGGGTAATATCAGAAGGAGCACTTTTCCATAATCTTTTTAAAATATAGGATGATTCTTTAGGATAGGTCAGGTTAACATTGGACAAGGCATAATCTGTCTCGTAAGGTAAAATACGACCTACAATATAATCTCCTTCTTTAAGCTGATGGGTAGCTTTATTTTCTTTTACTTTATATTCTTTCCCAGAAGTTAGGTCTTTCGCCATAAAATAAGAACCAACTACAACTTTGGTAATGGTAAAGGCACTGAAGATATTTCCTTTAAATCCTAAAAAAATCTGTTGATCGTGTTGGTTATAATTTGAAAGCATTTTAGATAAAAATACCTCCAAAGGAGTCATTTCATAGTATTGAGAAATATAGGAAAAAATAAAATGATCCGCAAATCTTAGTTCCGCCCAATTTTGATCATCAAAAGTTTTATAATATTTCTCAGGAATAGCAGTAAAAAACTTTTCTCTTTCTTTATTTAATTCTTTATATAAGTAAGGATCGTTTTCGCAAAACTCAATAATGTCGAGAGTAAATTCATTAACTCTGGTGGCTGGTTTCATAACAATTTACCTCCTTCTATGAAAGCCAAATGGAATCTGTGAAGCCTCGTACAATAAGCACATATAGACAATTAAATGGAATATGCTATGCTGATGCTAAGAAGAGCTTGTCGTATGGACAGGTCAATGCAAGCCGGAACGATCAGGAAAAATCGATCAGTTCGTGGGTCA
>Ga0315279_10004770_pt1 | contig 18040 bp, 13 predicted proteins | sample YL17G06_20_MG_FD_203694 | JGI IMG/M metagenome (GOLD analysis project Ga0315279, IMG submission 203694) | Sediment microbial communities from Yellowstone Lake, YNP, Wyoming, USA - YL17G06_20 | ecosystem: Environmental > Aquatic > Freshwater > Lake > Sediment | place: USA: Wyoming | collected... | reverse complement strand
CAACAGCGTTCACGACTTCCTAAGCGCGATCGCGAACAACACGGAGGTGTACCCGAACTTCCGCGACGGCCTCATGGTCAACAAGGTCCTCGCCGCGGTCGAGCAGTCCGCCGAGACCGGCGCGTGGGTGAACGTCTAGCCGGGCACGCGTGCTCGGAGCACACTGAAGGGACTGAGCTGAGCAGTGAAGATCGGACTACTCACCGTTCTGTTCGCGGATAAGACGCTCGAGGAAACCCTGACTTACGCGAAGTCGGTCGGATGCGACATGGTCGAGATCGGGGCGGGCAACTACCCGGGAACCTGCCACTGCCCGGTAGACGACCTTCTCGCATCCAACGCCAAGGTCGCGGAGTACAAGGCGAAGTTCGCCGATGCGGGGATCGAGATCTCCGCGTTGTCCTGCCACGGCAACCCGCTGCACCCTGATGACGCGGTAGCCACCGATCACCACAGCGGGTGGCGCAAGGCGCTTCGCCTCGCGGAGAAGCTGGGCATCCCGCGCGTGGTCAACTTCTCCGGCTGCCCAGGCGGCCCAAGCGGCGGCAAAGACCCTATCTGGGTAACAGCGCCCTGGCCGGACGACTTCGCCAAGACCCTCGCCTGGCAGTGGGAGGCCAAGGTCGTTCCCTACTGGACCGAGGAGGTCAAGGCTGCGGCGAAGCACGGCGTGACTGAGATCGCATTCGAGATGCACCCGAACTTCGTTGTCTACAACCCGGAGACGCTGCTCAGGCTCCGCGCCGCGTGCGGCGACGCGATAGGCGCCAACTTCGACCCGAGCCACCTCTTCTGGCAGGGCATCGACCCCATCGCCGCGGTGCGCGCGCTGAAGGGCTGCATCTGGCACGTCCACGCGAAGGACACGAAGATCTGCCCGTACAACACGCCGGTCAACGGGGTACTCGACACCAAGAACTACACCGACGAGATCAACCGCTCATGGGTCTTCCGCACCGTGGGCTACGGCAACGGCCTCGAGTGGTGGAAGGCCTTCGTGTCCAACCTGCGGATGGTGGGTTACGACCTGGTTCTCTCCATCGAGCACGAGGACAGCCTGATGTCACCGCGCGAGGGCTTCGAGAAGGCCGTCGCGCTGCTCCGCCAGGCGGTCATCTCCGAGTCCGCCGGCGAGGCGTACTGGGCGTAGGAAGCCAGCACCCCAGCCCTCACCGTTGCGTCCCTCCCCGGTCCATCGGGGAGGGACGGGGAGGGGCACTCCCGGGGCCCAAGTACGATACCATAGCTCCGTCCACTCGGAGGTGAACGCCATGGCGGGCCCAAACTCGAGGAACGGCCCCGGCCCGTTCATACTCGAGTCGTTCCGCGTCCGCAACTTCAGGTGCATCCAGGATGCCACGCTGGACGTCGAGCCGGACATCACGGTGCTGGTTGGACGCAACGACACGGGGAAGACGGCGCTACTGGAGGCGCTGAATGTGTACGGCCGCCTGAACGAAGCGGGTCATCGGGAGCTCAGGACTCTCTGGGACTCCGACGATGTGCCTGAGGGCGTCAGCTTCGTGGCCAGGTGGGCCAGCACGTCAGAAGGGGTCACATGCGAACACGTGATGCCGGGTACGGTAGGGGAGCCCGAGGTGATCACTCGCGGTGACCGCCGTTATGTATGGCACCCTCGCGAGCGGCGCCTGGAAGCTGACGGCACAGTGCATAACTGCAGGACAGTGTCTGTCAGACCGGTCTGTCTCGGTATGGTGAACCCGGACGCGTGGAGGACGGAGACCGACCTTCCAGAGCCGATCTGCGCGGACTTGGCGATTGTCGCGCGCCTCCCTCGCGGTACGCCCCCGTACCTATTCCATCCGCAGGCGCTGGCAACAGGCGTGCCCATGGAGGTCGATGCGGTCGGAGGCGCGGGCTTTGGCTGGGCGATGTGGCTGCAGCGCCTTGTGGGCCGCCGTGACGGGACACTCGAGAAGCTGGAGTCATGCCTCCGGGGCCTGTTCCCGTTCTTCAGACGGATCCGCGGCGTTGAGGATAGGGTGGAAGTGAAGAGAACGGTGCTGAGTGCTGATGGGACGCCTATCGAGAAGGCAGGTACGAGGGGGTTCCGCGACGAGCGCTACCTTGATCGGGTAGCTCGGAGCGAGTCGGAACGCCGGGTGGAATACAGCATTCCTGCCCAACGGGAGGGGGCCCTATTCGAGGACGAGGATTGGGTACCGGCCCACGCCGAAAGTGCCGGTGTGCTGATAGCCTCGGCGTACCTGACTCTGGCCTGGACCTGCGACCCTGAGAGCATGGTGTCGGTGGAGGAGCCCGAGAACGGGCTCAATGCGGATATCGCGACGCGGATGATGGAGGTGTTCCTGGAAGTAGTGCGAGAGCGCCGCCTCCAGCTCATCATGACCACGCACGACGCCATGTGGCTCGATTACGTGGAGCCCCGATCGGTGCGCGTGGTGACGCGCGACACGGACGGCACGAGTGTTCATGCCGGAGTGGAGAGCATGGAAGCTATCAAGGACTCCGGCTACCACCTGTCGGAATCGATGCTTCTTGACGGACCTGAGGCGCTGCTTCGCGGTCGCCGTGAGGACAGGTGAGCCGTTGGTTGGTGGTTGCCGAGGGGGCAAGCGAGACCGGATCAGGCGACCAGGAGGGGTTCGTTGGGATCCTCGTGAGCAGTCTTGCGTCCGATGGAGCCGGGCTTGCGCAGGCGTTGGGCACCGATCGCTGGTGGACCGTTGCCGAGCCGGAGCTGGTGTTCAGGATGGCCAAGGACCTGGCTGCGGCCTGGGCCAGGACCAGAGGCCGTCACCGGCCAACCTACGTCGCCGATTCGCCCAAGGGCATGGCCAAGACAGCGAGGAACGCGCTCTGGGCAGCCGCCCTACCCGGAGCCGACTACAGCGCGGTTATGGTGCTGATCGACAACGACCATGCCGAGAAGCTCGACGGGTCAACGAAGTTGTCCGAGCTGGATGCTGGCCTTGCTTGCGCCACGCTGCCTCACGCCAAAGGCGTAGCTGTGCAGACCCTCGAGGCCTGGCTTCTCGCCGACACCGCACTCCTCGCCCAGGCGGCCGGCTTCTCGCTTCCCGCGGACCCCGAAAAGCTGTGGGGCGATAGAAAGGACGGCGACAGCAACCACCCCAAGTGTGTGTTCCGCAGATGGATGAGGGCCGCGCGAACCGGGCCGGTTGACGCGCGCGAGCGTTGGTCGCTCATTCGCGCAATCCCCAACGCCCCCTCCCTTCGCGCCTTCTGCCGCGAGGTAGTTGGTCTGCTCAGAGGGCTCGCGCCGACGGAGGGGTCATGCGAGTAGCCTGACCCCGCGCCACGCCGCAACAAGGAATCCCCCCCTACGTGCCGCGAAGTCTCCGCCGTCCGGCGCCCGCGCCGGTAGCAACACACCTGGAGGCTAAGCCTGTGATACTAGCGGAGCGGATGGCTCGACTCGGTACGGAGACGGCTTTCGCGGTCTCGGCGGAGGCCGCGGCACATGCGGCGGCGGGGAACAAGGTCTACCCCTTCCACCTCGGCGACATGAACATCCGAACACCGGGGAACGTCATCGCGGCGGCTGAGAGGGCCATGCGCGACGGCAAGACGGGCTACTGCCCGAACTGGGGGATCATGCCGCTGCGCGAGGCCCTCGCCGAGGACATCAACGCCACGCACGGCACAGCCTACACCGCCGCGAACATCGCGATCCAGCCCGGCGGCAAGCCGGTCATCGGCAAGTTCATCCAGGCTCTGATGGAACCCGGCGACGAGGTGCTCTACCCGAATCCCGGCTACCCGATCTACGAGTCACAGATCGAGTTCTATGGCGGTGTCGCCATGCCGTACGGCTATGTCGAGGGCCCCGGGAACTTCGAGGTCAAGCTTGACGAGCTCCGCGCCGCGGTCACGCCGCGCACGCGCTTCCTCGTGTTCAACGACCTCCAGAACCCGATGGGCGCGGAGTCTACGCCCGAGGAGCTCGAGCAGGTGGCGGAGTTCGCGCAGCGGCACAACCTGATGGTGCTCTGCGATGAGGCATACTTCGAGATCAGGTACGGGGGCGCGTCCCGCAGTCTCGCGTCGCTGCCCGGCATGGCCGAGCGTTGCGTTATCCTGTACACGTTCTCGAAGAAGTTCGCCATGACCGGCTGGCGGCTCGGCGCGGCCATCGCGCCTGAGCCGATCGCGGAGGCGATCGCCAAGCTCAACGTCAACATCGAGTCGTGTAGCACCCACTTCATCCAGTACGCGGGGCTCGAGGGGCTGAAGGGCGACCAGTCTGGTCCCAAGGAGATAGTGCGCATCCTGCGGGAGCGCCGCGACGCGGCCGTCGACCTGCTGGAAACCATGCCGGGCGTGCGCTGCTACCGCCCCAACGCCACGTTCTACCTCTTCCCGAACGTCACCGAGGCCATGCGACGGAAGGGCTTCGATGACTACGAGGCGTTTCGCATCGCGGCGATGAAGGCCACCGGCGTGTCCTTCTGCACGAGGCGCCACTTCGGCCGTGTCTTGCCCGGAGAAACGGAGCGGTACATCCGCTTCGCCTACTCCGGCATCGACGTCGCGGACATCGAGGAGGGCCTCGCGAAGCTCAAGGGGTGGCTTGAGGAATAGGCGCCGATAGGACCCGAGGTGCCGGACGTTGACGTGCCGCTGATCGATGCTCACATGCACCTCCAGGAGGAGGTGCTGGAGGGCCACGTCGAGCGAGTGGTCGAGCGCGCCCGCATGGTGGGCGTTCACTTCCTCGCATGCAACGGCACGCACCCCGGCGACTGGGATCGGACCCTCGAGCTCGCGCGGACCTACCGCGGCATCGTCCCGTGCCTCGGGCTCCATCCCTGGTTCATCGACGGGCGGCCGCCGGGCTGGCTCGAACGGCTCGCCGACCTGACGCGGGCCGGACACGCGTGCGTCGGTGAGGCGGGTCTCGACGCTCTGTCCCCCGGGGCCGGAGTGGGCGCTCAGCTCGAGGTGCTCCTGCCGCAGCTTGAGCTCGCGAAAGAGCTTCGCAGGCCTGCGATGATCCACTGCGTGCGCGCGTTCGGCCACCTCTTGGCGGCCTTGACCGAGGTGGGGCCGCTGCCGGCGGGGTTTCTGCTGCACAGCTACGCCGGGCCGCCGGACCTTGTACCGCAATTCGCGCGGCTGGGGGCCGTGTTCTCGTTCGGCGGCAACGTCCTCGATGAGCGTCACAAGCGGGCCAGGCGATCGCTCGCGTCTGTCCCGGAGAATCGCCTGCTCGTGGAGACCGACGCGCCGGCCCTGCTGCCGCCGCCCGACTTCCGCACCCACGTCCTGCGAGGTGACGCGGGACGCCTGTGGAACGAGCCCGCGAACCTGCCGGCCATCCTGCGCGGCATTGCCGCACTCAGGGGGACGCCGCCCGAGGATCTGGCCCGCTTGGTGTGGCGGAACGCCCAGAGGCTCTTGGGAGACCTGTTGTGGAAGACGGACGGTTCGCCAGAGTCGAGCAGATGATCGGCCGCGAGGGCATGGACCGACTCCGCGCGTCGCACGCCGTCGTCGTAGGCCTGGGAGCGGTGGGCAGCTATGCGACCGAGGCGTTGGCGCGCGCCGGAGTGGGCCGCTTGCGGCTGGTGGACTTCGACACGGTCCACGAGAGCAACATCAACCGGCAACTGCTCGCGCTGTCTTCCACAGTCGGCCGTCCGAAGGTGGAGGTGGCGGCAGCCCGCATACGGGGCATCAACCCGGCGTGCGACGTCGAGCTGCTACCGCTGTTCGCGCACGCGGAGACGATGGACCAGATCCTCGCCGGCCCTCCGGACGTTCTCCTCGACGCGATCGACGGGCTCAACCCGAAGGCCGAGCTCATCTCGGCGGCGCTGACCCGTGGCGTGCCGGTCTGCTCCTCGATGGGCGCGGCGCTGAGGACGGACCCTACGCGGGTGCGCACCGGGTCACTCACTCAGGCGACGGGCTGCCCGCTCGCGCGGCGCTTGAGGAAGGCGATCAGGCGGCGGGGGTTGTCAACTGACGATGTGCTCTGCGTCCACAGCGACGAGCCGGTCGACGCCTCCCTGCTGCGCGAGCCCGACGAAGGTGACCTGGCGCCGGCTCGTGGCCGGAAGCGGCTCGTCCTCGCGAGCCTCCCGACTCTCACCGGCGTCTTCGGCCTGACCCTCGCGAACCTGGCGCTCGAGGTGCTCCTCGGGGACCTGTTCCCGCGCCCCGGCGGCCAGTCGCACCCTTGACCTGCGCGAAAGGTCCCGGCTAAAATGCACCGCGTGCTGCGGGATCGTCTAACGGCAGGACAGCGGGCTCTGGATCCGCATATCTAGGTTCGAATCCTAGTCCCGCAGCCAGGATCCCGTCGTCGTCCACTCGCGGCCCCCCGTCGACGCTCCCGGCGCGAACTCGCTCGGCTGGTAGCCAAACAGCGCCGACGCGCCAGACACCGCCGCGAGCGCGTCGAGGTCCGCGTCCGTCCATCCCGCGGCCCACATCTCGACAACATGCGCAACAAGGTACACATAGGGCTGCTCGTACGTTAGGCCGCTCACGACTGCCACATGCCCGTGGGCGTTGCCGGTCAGCCGGTCCCAGCCCTCGATCGTCGGGGCGAGCAGAACCTGTCGAGTGTCCACGCCTTCACTCTCTCTCCGTGCGACCACGCGCTGGCCCGGATCCGCGCCCCCCGGCGCCAAGGGCCGGAGAGGTGTGGTGCGCTGCCCGACTAGGCGACCTCGCGCAGCGGGACGAGCGCCTGCTCGTCCTTCTCCCTGAGGGCCGCCAGGAGATCCGCGCCGCCCCTACGCATATCGGCCGTCCATTCGCCCGCGTACGAGGGGATCTGCGTCCCGAGGAACTCCTCGTGCTCTACGCGGAGCCACCATCCCGTGCCGGGCTCGACGTAGCCATCCTGGCTGAATGGGAAGCAGCCCCAACTCCGCGTCATGTGCTCTACTAGGTCATCGTATCTGCTGCTCGCCTCCGTGAGCAATCGCGCCTCGCGGACGCCAAAACGGGGCGCGACCTTGCGCAGGTAGGCTGCTGCGGCCCGCCGAGCGTCGTGAAGCTGGTCGTACATCATCGCGTGGCCCTCCCAGTACATCAGGAACTGAGCAGGCGTCAGCTTCGCTATGCCCTCCTCATCACGCAGGTCCTTGATCCAGGCCGCGTAAGCTGCAAGCCCGTTCACGTAGTCGGGCTGCCAGAACCACATCCAGGCAGTGGGCTCCGTTACCGTGCCGCGCTCGGTCTCAAGCAGACTGACTGCCCGCTCGACCGACTTCCGGGCCGCCACCTCCGGCGCCTGCGGCTCGCGGACCTTGCGGATGAAGTACACGTCCCAGGGGAAGCGACGTGCCGGCATGTAACCCGAATCTGGGGGGTCGTAGTATGTTCGGCAAAGGTACCTCCGTCCTTGCCACTCCCCATCGGCATCTCTCGGCGGGATCGATGGGTCATACCCGGCGATCACCCCCCAGCACGAGGCCCCCTGGAGGTTCATGGCTGTTACCGGACGACCCTCATCAATCTCCCGCTCGATCCGCGTGGCGACCGTCTGCTCGCCGTTCTCAGCGTGGAACACGTGCGCGTCGACCTCGCGCTCGAACCCCGTGGCGTCCAGCACGGCCTGCATGTGCGGCCCGATCGACGCATCCACGGAGATCCCGGGATGAACCCTGCCACCCATGATCCGGTCGGTCGTCGGGTACGCGACCCGTATCCGGAACGCGGCGCCCGACAAGCCCATCAGCTCAGCGTAGTCGTACGCCTCGCCGTGGTAGTGAAGCACAGCCTCCAACGAGCCCATGAGACTGCATTGCATGCCTTGTCGGGATGCGAGCGGTCCCACTCCCTCGAGCGTCCTCACGCCCTTTGCCCCTTCAGCCGATCCCCGTCCGGCGGGCAGTGCTGACCCCAGGAAGCCTGACCCGGCAATCTGCACGAACTGGCGCCGGTCCATCTCACCACGCCCCTTCGCCTGCCGTCGTCATGTCTGGCATTGCGGACTGAAGTGGCATGACCGGCCGAGGTACGCGATCTTCTCAATGCGGGTCCCCCACTCGGGGCGCGGCCGCTCGTTCGCCCGCCGGTCGAGGACCGCGACGTAGCCGCCCGGACGCCCGTGGAGGTCGCTCTCCGCGTCGCGCCCGCCGTGCTTGATGGCCTCGGCAAGCGTCTGGCGGATCGCGCGATCCCACCTGCAGACCTGCCTTCCTCAGGCCATGCTCTGTCACCCCACCACTCCACGCCCGACGCCATGAGGCGCGCACCGGAGCACGCCAGTGCCCGGTATACTGGTGCTCGGGCGGGGCCGGTGAGGGGCCCATCGGCGAACGGACGTCGGCACGGCGCCGTTACCGAGAACCTGCTCCCGGGCCATGGAAGTGCAATCGGAGCGATGAGAGGCGGAGCAGCGATGCGAGTACCAGCGTTCGGGTTCGCCCTGACTGCGCTCGTGGCCGGGGCGGCGACCGGCGAGGACTCGCCGTGGAACCATCTGGAAACAGTGTGGGAGGCGAAGGCGGAACTCCAGTTCACGCTCGCTCCGCTGCTTGACCAGGGCCTCATGCCCGTGCTCAACCACGTTCCCGATCCCGCTCATCCGGGGCCGGGCACCCCGCAGCTGTCGCTCCTCGACCTCGAAGCCGGCACGGCCAAGTGGACGATCCCGACCGGCTCAGACGTGGAGTGCATGGTGTCGGCGGGCGACCTCATCGTGCTGGCGACCTCCGGAACCGGGGCTGCGGAACCAGCCATGGTGGCCGCTTGCCGGGTGGCCGACGGCGAGGTCGTCTGGCGGCTCCCACTCGAGGCCCGGCTCGACTGCGGCGCGGACCAGGATCCCGCCTCCCGGCAGAGGAACGGCTACGAGGACTGGGCCCGCACACCAGGCATCGGCGGGGGCCTAGTCGCTGAGGGCGATCGCGTCTTCCTGAAGGAAGGCCAGCGGGTCTTCTGCCTCGCGCGCGAGTCGGGCAACGTGCTGTGGGGCACGGACGTGGGGTTCTCCCTCAGCGCTCCGCTCACCCCGTGTGGGAAGCTCCTGCTGGCGGCCAACACCGGTCAGGGCCTGCACGCCCTCGATCAGCAAACCGGCGGGATCCTCTGGACGGCGCCCATAGACAACACCATGCGCATATACTCGCTCGGCGACCCGATCTACATCGAGACGCACGACTACTGGTTCGGTCGCCTCGATCCGGCGACCGGCGCGCCGATGTGGCAGATCAATGTCGGCTCGCCGGGCCTCATGTCCGCGGACCCGGTCGCGGACAAGCTCATCCTGCGCAGCCTCGATAGCGTGTGGATCCTCGACGCGGCAACGGGCGCCGAGGAGCTGAAGGCCCCGACATCGGCGGGCTATGCATCCGCTTTCTCCGACGACACCCTGTACTACTGCCTTCCCACCGCGGCTGGCGCGCACCCGACAGAACTCGTGGCGGTCGGGATAGCCGACCACCGGGAGAGGTGGCGGGTGCCGCTCGACGCGGCGCCCGACAGCCTGCACCACATCGCAGGGAATCTCCTCGTGAGCTGGACCAGCTTTGACATAGGGGCGCTCCGGCCGGCTGACGGCAGCGTGTTCTGGGAGTGGCACGGGCAGATCGCCGGAGGCTGCATCGACGATAGATCGCTCACGGGCGAAGGCAACCGGATCTACTTCCACACGATGGACCGGGTCATCGGGTTCGACTCGGAGACCGGTAAGCGCTTCCTCGATGCGCCGGGGGCCTTCTACCAGCGAACTACGACGGGCGCCTTCGGGCCGCGACCGATGCCGTGGATGCGCCTGCGCGGGGATAGCCTCTGCATGCGCGACCTCACGGACAATGAGGAGTGCCTCATGAGCGTGCGGCTCACAAGGGTGGAGGGGGAGCCAGCGGGGAACTGATCCCAGGCCCGAGGCGCCCGTGTTCGCCTCAGCGTCATGTGCTGCCTACCGGCCCGCGCGAACCAGCTTGCCACGAGGCGGTCGCATGGCGACTGCGAACTGTGGTGGGGTCGTGCTGTGTCGATCGGCCCGCTGGGCACAGCCGATCTGCCACGGCCGTCCTCACGCAACCTGCACTGTTCGAACAAGGTCCGTGACGGGCGGCCAGAGCACCCACGTCCCCGCTGCCACGCCCATGCCCAGCCTTGCGCCTGCCGCATGGTTCCGAACAAGGCTGCCCCACGGCGTCTCACCATCGTCCGATGTCGCGGTGCTTCCCCGCCCTCCTTCGTCGCGTCCGGCCCCGGGATGCCACACAGCCTCCGCAAGGTGGGGCTGCTTCCGTGAGCGAAGGGGCACGAGATGGTTCGGAACCTGATCCTGAGTGGTGGCGTCGCGCATGACTACGCGCGCACGTCCGCCATGTTGGCCGACGTCCTGGCAGAGGTCGGTGTCGAGTCCGCGGTGCGGGACGACTTCGCCGTCGTGGAGAGCGGCGGGCTCCTGGACTTCGACCTGCTGACGCTGAACTGCGTGCGGTGGACTTGCAGCCAGACACCCGAATGGCGCGACGAGTGGCACTTCGAGCTACCGGAGGCGGCGAGACACGGCATCCTTGAGTTCCTGTCCCGTGGCAAGGGGCTTCTGGCACTGCATTGCGCCACCATCTGCTTCGACGACTGGCCGGAGTACCGAGAGATACTGGGGGCATGGTGGGAGTGGGGACACTCCGGGCACGCGCCGCTCCAGGAGCAGCCGATGCGGATTGCCGGCGACCACCCGATCGTGGCGGGCATGGCGGACTTCCGGATCGTCGACGAGCTCTACACGAACGCGCGGGCTGCCGGGGAGCTGGCTCCCCTGATCGTCGCCGAGTGGGAGGGCGTGACACATCCCATCCTGTGGGTGCGCAACTACGGCCTTGGACGCGTCTGCTACAACGCTCTGGGGCACGGCCCGGAGGCGTTCGCGAATCCGAGCAACCGCCTCCTTCTGCAGAGAGGCGCGCTATGGGCGGCACGGCGCGCGCTCCCACGGTGAGCGGGCGCGCATCGGGGCGCGTCACCCCAGAATGGTTCGGATCAAGTCCTGTACGCCCAGCCCAGCCCTCCCGCCCCGCTACCAGTCCCGACCAATCGCAGCCAAGCCCGGCGATGCAGGCATTGCGTCCGCAGCGAAGCTGAAGGTACACTGCGTGATGTGCATTCAACAGAGTGAGGAGCTGCCAGTTGGATAGGAGACGGTTCATAGCGACGACCCTCACGGGCCTGGCGTCGGTGTCCGTGGGCCGGCGCGCGTTCGCGGCGCAGGCAGTAGTGGCCCCGGCCGCGGCGACGCTCCCGACGCGCACCCTCGGCAAGGCCGGCCCCAAGGTGACGGTGGTGGGCGCTCGCCCCGGAAGCTAGGGTCTTCGCGGACGGCGAAGGGGAGGGTGCGACGCGGTACGCCTGCATCCTGGAATGGCTCGAACGCTATTCCCCTTCGACGTTCGCAGAGGCGGGCGCCACCTTCGTGGGGTACTTACCTGTCTCTTGGGAGTAGATGGTCACCCTCGGGATCATGATCCCGTTGTCTTCCGTCCAGATCCCTACCCGACCGCCGGGGAGCGGGTCCGGGTCGTGCCAGGAGAGGATCTGCTGGTCGCCTACCCAGAGGCCGATCAGGGGGCCCCGCTTCTCAGCCCGCACGTTGAGCCACTGGTTGTGCGCGTCGCTGAAGATGCGGTACTCCGGGTTGCGCGCCACGACCTCGCCCGCGCGCGAGAGCGTCGCGCCCGCGCCCGCTTTGTCCGCCCCCAGTACGAAGCTGTAGCCGCTATGCACGTCCTCGCCATCACCACAGAGCACCATGTTGAAGGCGCGGCAGATCTCCCGTGGGGTCCCGTCGCCGTGGTCGATCTCCCAGGGGCCCACGTGCGAGTCGAGGGTGATGTCGCCGGCGAACCGCTGCTTGTGCCAGATCGCGGCCACCTGCTCGCTCTGTCCGCCGAACCATGACCATTCGGCGGTGCATGGCCAGCGGCTGGAGACCGTCCACGAACCACTCGAGACCCACCAGTCGGTCGGCGCGCTGCCGAAGCAGTAGTCCAGAACGTTCGCGGCGCTCAAGGTGAGCCCGGACAGGCGTGGTCGGAAGCCTGTGGCCAGGAACCCTAGGCGTGAGAGCTCACCGGCCGCCTGCTCCAACGGGGCTTCCAGAACCTGATGGTCGTCCACTAGCGCGCGCAGCGAGGCGCCCACGCGCCTCAGTGCCACCACCGGCGAGCTGGTGGAGGTCACCTCGGCGCGCTTAACGACTTCTCCTTGCCGCGCCAGCTCGACGGAGTACGCATACTGGGCCCCGCTATCGGGGGCGCCCACTACCTTCCCAGGGGCGCGTAGGGTGACCTCGTAGCCGTCGACAGCTCCGCCGGCTTCTGACGACAGCAGCAGCGCGAGGGAAGGCTGTGCCGGGCCGGGCGCGTTGGCGCCAGCCGAGCCTCCGGCCGGCGCCGCCAACCCCTCACCCAGATCGCAGCGGAAAGCCAACTCGAAGTCACCGTAGAAGCGGCCTCGGCGCCAGAAGAGGCCCGGCGTATCGCGTTCGGGGGACCACTGCAGCGCCGTCCCCGCCCAGGTGTCCCGGTCGAGCGTCCCCGCGAAAGGCGGCACGCTGCCATCCAGTTTCGCCAGGGCGCCTACCTCGTCCTCAGCCGCTGGGTGCACCTCCACGTCATCGAACTCGGCCTGGCCGTCCCGCAGGTAGAGCGCGATCTGCCCGCCCGGGAGCGTCCTCTCCTCTGCGGAGGCGATCGATTCGCCGTCTACCCCCGCGGCGATGGCGCCCTGGCGAGCTTCGACCGAGAGGCGGTACCATTGCCCGGTCACCAGGCACCCATCGCTCTGGGCCAATACCTGCTCCCCACCATCCGCCACCCGCACCAGTTCGAAGCCACCCTTCTCCTCGGCTGGCGCATCACGGACTCGCGCACGGAAGAGCAGGTGGTTTCTCTCGTCCTGGTAGTAGAACGCTTGCCCGACCGTGCCGGCCTGCGTGGGGCGTACTGAGACGCTGAAGGTGTAGTCGTCCCAGAAGGACCAGCCGGTCGTTGACAGCCCCACGCCCTGAGCCTGCCCGTGATAGTTGAAAGGGTTCACGCCCAACTTGGGGTCGCCCTCGGCCTTCGTTTCCCAGTCGCCAACGACAGGCTCCCAGGCCCCCTGCTTACCCTCGCCACGCATGAAGTCGTCACTGAAGTACGGTGGGTCCACCGGCTGGCACAGGAGATCGTCGAGCGCCGCGCCGGTGGACGCCACATTGCCCTCCCACAGGGTACCATCGCCGATGCCCGCCTGACGGGATCCCACAAGCAGGGCGATTCGTCCCTTACGCTCCTTCACTAGGAAAGGCCAGGGCCCCGGGCCGCCGAGGGGTATCTGCGCGGTCTCGACGACCTTGCCGTCCTTGGTACACGTGAGGTCCACGCGTGCCGGCCCGAAAGCCACACGCACGAGGAAGGAGCGGCTCCAGTAGTTGAGCAGCAGCTCTGCGCGGCCTCTATCCGGGTGATAGCCCCCCGATACGTTGAACTCCGGCGCCGGCCCGCCTTCCACCGGCGTTGCCCCCTCAGGAAGCGGCTCTTGCGGCGAGGAAGGCTGGCGGCCGGCAGCCGCCGGCAGCTCAGCCGGCTCTGGGTCGTCAGGACCCTCCTCGTCGGGACCGCTGGGAGCGACCTCCATGCGGCCGAGCCGGACGCCTTCCGGAACGAGTTGGGCCTCGAACCAACCGCCGCCCAGCAGACGCGCCAAGGCGTCCGCGAGTGGGTCGAGCGTGGGACCCCACGAGAGCGACGCCCCGATCGCCGGCGATGAGTAGACGAAGAGGCCGCGCCCCAGCGGGTGGGCCCACACTGCCGGGCTTCCGGTGTAACCCTGGGCAGGCTCCGGCTGTCCCCCGACGGTGACCCGCCCGTCGAAGCGTGCCAGCACCTGCAGGCCTGCCTCCGATGCGGGCTCGAAGTGGAACCGAGACTCGCCGGGTTCGAGGCGTGTCTTCTCCTTGACCAGCGGCGCAAGTGGATTGTCTGCCCCGCCGACGAGAATGCCGGGGATCTGAGAGGTTGGGCCGCCCTCGCCAGCCACCACAGACGGCGGCGGGAAGGCGCTTGCGTCAAGCACTGCCAGCCCACCGTCTCGAACGTATTGCATCAGGACCTGTTGTGCCCGCTCCTCGATGCCGCCACTCATAGCGCCGATGAAGAGCAGATCAAACCGGCGGAGCTCCTCCGGGTTCGCGAGCTGGTAGTCCAGCAGCACTTCATGCGGAAGACCCAGCCGCGCGAACATGCCGTGGTACCCGGTGGGATACGTTCCGCCGACACCGACCCGCAGGGGCTTGGCCGGCCCGTCGAGGGGCCTAAGGCGTATGTAGTCGACGCCGAATGCCATGGGGCCGGGCGAGAACGTCTTGCCGATGATCCCCACGAACTCGGGCGCGTGGGGAAGGAAACAGGCCCCCGCTTCTACCCACTCGCTGCCGTCGCGGCTCATCCGTGCACGGCAGATGCTGCCTGTCCGGACGATCTGCAGCCACACGTCGAGTGCGTCGCCCGGCACCCTGAAGAAGCCGCTGGAACCTGTGGGCTCGAGCCAGACCTCGGGCGTCTTGGGCCCCTCCTGGAGGCCGGGGGCCTGGAATGCACCCAGACTGAGCAGCCACGAGTCACTGGCGCCCACCATCAGCCCGGCCTGGAACTGGCCAGTCGCATCGAATTGCTGCAGTCGCACGCGTGCTTCCAGCTCCCAGTCGCCCTGCGGGGCGGCGGTGCGCAACTGCGGGGCGTCGTCGACCGGCTCGGGCGCGCTCCAATGGTTGAAGCCTTCTGCGCGCTCTGGGATCTGGATTCGCAGCCAACCGGCCTCGTCCCCCAGGGAGAGCGTAGGCCCGGTTGCTGGAACACGCCACTGCCAGCGGGGATCGAGTGTCTTCCCGCCGAAGTCGTCTTCCCATCCTTGTGCAAGCACGGGCCCGGCCGCCGAGATGAGGACGAACATCACGCACGAGATCCGCATGGTCAACCGCCTCCCTCGCGCGAAGCCAACCCGCGCGAGCACTGGCACGTACCGACGGCGCGCCTTCCCTCCTAGACCCCTGCCTCCGTTGCGCGTTCCGCGATCCGTCAAACTAGAGCGAGCACCTTCGAGGGATCGGGACTTACCTTCGAGCAAGCGAGACTGGGCCTTGGCCCGGCGGCATGATCACCCTCATTCGGTCTGCGGGGGTGGGCCATGGCCGCAAGGGACCAGCGCTCCGCCAACCGGCTTCGTTACGCGCGATACGGGCCCCTCCTGTCAGCGCCCTCCCGCCCCCGCTACCAGTCCCGACCAATCGAAGCGGCGCCCAGGCGCAGGCAGGCATTGACCCCCGCATGGCTGAAGGCACACTGCGTCATGTGCGTTCCCCGAGAGTGAGGAGCTGCCAGTTGAACAGGAGACGTTTCATCGCAACGACCCTCACGGGCCTGGCTTCGGTGTCCATGGCCCGCCGTGCGCGAGCGGCGCAGGAAGCGGGACCCCGGGCCGGTGCGGCGACGCTCCCGACGCGCACCCTCGGCAAGGCCGGCCCCAAGGTGACGGTGGTGGGCGCCGGGACGGGCATGAGCGGTACGAACCGGGCGTCGAACATGACGCGGCTGGGCCCGGAGGCGTTCGACGCGCTGCTGCGCCACGAGTATGAGAGCGGCATCCGCTACTTCGATTGCGCGGACTCCTACGGCAGCCATCCCTATGTTGCCCGGGCGCTGAAGGAGTTCCCACGCGAGGACTATGTGCTCTCCACGAAGATCTGGGTGACGCCGGGCGGCCTCCCGGAGCCCGAGAGACCCGATGCCGATGTGGTGGTTGAGCGCTTCCGCAAGGAGCTCAACACGGACTACATCGACCTCGTACTGATCCACGCCATGAGCGACCCGGAATGGACCACGAGCCAGAGGCGCCAGATGGACATCATGGCAGACCTCAAGGCGAAGGGCATCATCCGCGCCCACGGCGTCTCTGTCCACTCGCTGCCCGCCCTGGAGGCGTGTGTGGAGTGCGAGTGGGTCGACTCCGTTCATGCGCGGATCAACCCCTATGGCGATGTCATGGACGACCGCGACCCCGAGAAGGTCGCCGCCGTGCTCCGGCGGGTACACGAGAGCGGACGAGGCGTCGTGGGCATGAAGCTCATCGGAGAAGGGCGTTACCGCAACGATCCTGAGAAGCGTGACGCCGCCATCGCCTATGCCCTCGACCTAGGGTGCGTTGACACGATGATCGTTGGGTTCGAGCGGCCGACGGAAGTGGATGACTTCATCACACGTGTGCGGGCAGCTCTATCGACCCGCGAGCCACAAGCTTAGGGACGCAAGAACCGGAGGCCGTGCCGCGACTCGCGGGCGCCGCACGCGCCGCGCGGGAACGCTTCGGTTGCCCCTCTGTCGTTCGGACCAAGTCCCGCAAGCTCAGCCGACTCCCTCACTTCACCTTCGTCGCCGTCATGCTCCGGAGGCAGTAGCTCGTCGGGGAGTCGGGGTTGAGGGCGCGGGGCCGCCCGTCGCGCGTCTCCATCGAGGCCGACGCCGCCGGCAGGCTACACCGTGCCTCGTCAGTCGCGTCGCGGGTGTCCACGGCATCTTCCGCTCGGACGACTAGACGGCGAGTCGGGTACGCATCAACGACGATCGGCAGCAGGGAGTGCCGGAGCAAGAGGGAGTAAGGGGAGTAGGGATCGGAGGAAAACGGCAAGGGCCGACCCAAGAAGCGGCAGCACCATCGCGGGCAGGCCTGTCTCTGACGAGGAAGCTTGCGGTCGCGGGTGTGGAGGAGCTCTCGCCGACGCACAGCCTAAGGGAGAGACACACGTCATGAGGATCAGCTTCGAGCATCTGAGACACCCTCACATTGAGGAGCGTCAGAACGTCGGTCCATCCAAAGTCAGAGACGGGCACGTGGGCATCAATGGTCGGATCGCGCTCGTACTCACCACAGCGGTCGGGACGATGTGGTGCGCGTACGTCTTCGCGGTCCTCGCCCTACTGGTCGTTCCGGAAGCCATTGGGGGGGGCCTCCTCACTTCGGTGCAGTGGGTGAGCCAGACGTTCATCCAACTGGTGATGCTGTCCGTGATCATGGTCGGCCAGAACATCCTGGGGCAAGCCGCGGACAAGCGGGCGGAGATGACATACAAGGACGCTGAAGCCACCTTCCATGAGGCCCAGCAGATCCAAGCCCACCTCCAGGCGCAGGACGACGCGATGAACACCATACTGGAACGGTTGGAGGGGTTGGAGGTCGGGCTCACCAAGCCATAGCTCATTGCCGGCGCACCCCGAAGCCGCTATCGAGAATCGTGGCCGTACCCCACCGGGATGGAGCCACCATTCCGCAGACCGCAGGGCATGGGGGCTCATCTGCGCCGTCCCCGCAGGGCTGGGCCCCGGGTCGGTTGAACCTGGCCGCGACCTAAGTACCAGCGGCATTGGGTGTCAGAGGGCGTAGAGGAGCGCGTGACATGAGTGGGCGGATCGTCGCGTTTGTTGCCGCTATGGCGGCCACGTGTGCGCAGCAGGGGGCCGGCGCCGCCGAGATATGGCTCTGCCCCGGTGGAGGCGTGTCCGAACTCGTCCGCGAGGACGCTGACTGGCCCTTCGTGAAGGCGAACCTCGCCGGTATTGAGCTCTATGTGGACCAGATCGAAGGGGCTCAGGCCGAGCAGCTCGCAGCCCTGGTAAGGCTCGTGGAGGAGCAGCACTACCAGGTCGCGGTCGAGTGCGGCTGCTGCCTCGACTTCGGGCCGATGGACGACACCAACGGAGAGTGGTCGGCCAAGCTCGAGCTGGCCAAGATCGACAAGTGGTATGCCGCCGGCGGCAAGCTGGACTTCCTCGACCTCGACGGTCCGATTCGTCGGCTGATGTTCCCCGAGGGCAGGACCGATGGGCAGAGCTTCGCGTCGATGGACGCCGCAGCCGACCAGGTTGTGAAGGCCGTCCGGGCCATTCACGAAGCTCACGCCGAGGTCCGCTTCTGGCACCTAACCAACTTCCCGAACTGGGGCTATAGGGGCGACGTGTCCTACCATGCGCGCGGCGCGGCCAGGCAGGACTATGGCGACTACGACGAGGCTCACCGGCTTGTCCGC
>Ga0315279_10004767_pt1 | contig 18052 bp, 10 predicted proteins | sample YL17G06_20_MG_FD_203694 | JGI IMG/M metagenome (GOLD analysis project Ga0315279, IMG submission 203694) | Sediment microbial communities from Yellowstone Lake, YNP, Wyoming, USA - YL17G06_20 | ecosystem: Environmental > Aquatic > Freshwater > Lake > Sediment | place: USA: Wyoming | collected... | reverse complement strand
TGGTCCAACAGGCGGTCCAGGTCGATCCCGCCCCGTTTGCATCTCTGGTCAAACCACAACATCTAGGCACTGGTTGAGTGAAGTAAATATCCCTATTTCGCAAATCAGGACCCGCCGTTTGACCCGTGCTATTTCTGGGACATTTCGTACTCGTACCTAGGCTGGGCGCTTAAGCCCGAGCACTATCTGGCGCCCGGCACGCCGGTCAACAAGTACCCGTGTGACATCAACGATTTGAACGCCGCCCTCATAGCGGCCGTCGGTGTTCAGTATGCCCTCGGAGCGGGGAACCCGCCAGGCACGCGTTGGCCGACGAACGACCCCCGGTGGGGCCCGCTCCACGAAAGCGACATCAACCTGAGCGACGGGCAGACACTTTACCGGCTTCGTGAAGGCATCGAGCGCTTCTTCATCACGGACATAAACAATCCGGCAGCGTCCGCCAAATCGCAAAGCGAGATCCCGGCCATGTGGGACATTTCCGTGTGGCCGTCTGATCCCATAGGCAATACACCCTCGTTCAACCATCTTCCCGGCGGCGGAAACGTGCTTTTTATGGACGGGCACGTCGAGTTCCAGAGATACCAAGAGAACTGGCCGGCTTCCAGCACATGGGTTTATTTGATGTCAATGCTGTCGGGTGGACTGAACCCCTACGGGTGAAATGTACCCCTACTGATTCCTTCGTTCGAAGGAGCCGGGGTTTCTGACTTCGTGCAAATGAGCGAATGTGGCACAGCCCGGTTGGCTGTGCCACAGGAGTACACTGTCTTCGCGCCTCTCAGCCCGTGGCGAGCAAACATTCCCTCTCAGGGGCCAAATGTCTGGTTTCGGGTTGCGCTACAACGCTCAGGGCTCTGTCTACCCCAGGGCAACCTACTTCTTCATTTCCTTGTCGGCAGCTTTTTCGATAGCGTGGCCGCCTGATTGGATGTCTTGCCCCGCGCCTTTCACGGTGTGGCATCCGACCGTGCCCATGCAAATCAAGGCGGCACCCGCGAGCATGGCGATCATGCTCCTAACCACTTTCATCTTTCTTTTCCTTCATGGTTCTATTGTTCGTGAAACACTGTACGTTCGGCGGATGTTCCCCTTGGGTAAACGCTGTAAGCTGGAGACGCTGGGTGCGCCCGGTTGATGCGGGAGTGTTCCGCACCTATGCTGTTCAATGTTGTATAATGCGCAGCAGTTCTGTGGAAGCGTATAGGAAGATTCGGGGAGGCGTAGCCGGTTGGGCGCCCATACACGCGGGAGGGTTGAGCGATATGAATTTCTCAAAGGATGAGAACCAGGAATTGCTTGGGCTGTTCGAGGGCCTTCGGGTGGCCGATGTCCGCGACGGCATGGATTGGATGATGCTGCATCATCGGGGGTCGATGGATCCGGGCATTCGTCCACTGTTCCGGACGCGCGCGGTGGGCATCGCACGGACGTGCCGCTACTTGCCGTACGATGACCCGATACCCACAATGAAGCCCGAGGAATATACCAAATGGTCATCGTGGTACTACCTGCAAGTCTGCACATACCCCTGGATGAACGAAATCGAGCCGGGGGATTTCTGCGTCATCGACCAGTCCGGCGTCAACGCGGGACTGATGGGATCGAACAATTCCCTGGCGGGGTTCAAGTCCGGCGCCAGGGGATATGTGACCAACGGCGGCGTCCGCGATACCGACGAGATGATCCTCGAGAAGGTCCCGTTTTGGTCGGCCTTTGTCTCTCAGACAATGGTGCAGGGCCGCCTCCGCTATGACAGCATGGACATGGCGGTCTCCGTGGGCGGCGTCGTCGTGAATCCGGGCGACGTGGTGGTCGGTGACGGCGACGGGATCGTCGTCGTACCGAGAAACACCGCACGCGACGTGGCGAAGCACGCGCGCCATGAACTCGAGAACGACAAGGTTGGCCGACTGAAATTGTACAAGGAACTGGGCATGCCTCTCGATGAATCCGTCGCCGACACAACGGCTCAAGGGCATCCATAATCCTAATTGCGGCAGTTGAAACCACCGATGAACACCGATACACACCGATGAATCCTTCGAGCTCCTTAACGATCTATGGATTACGAATTCGAATCGGTATTGCTCCAACGTTGACTGGGACTCCCCCGGAAGGTTAGGTCCTGAATCCTCATAACATGAATCTTATCAGTGTTTATCGGTGTTCATCTGCGGTTGAATTGCCTTTTCCAGGTTCAAGGGTTCTCTCGCGTTTGTGCATGAACGGCGTGGCCCGGAGTACGAGTGCCTGCTCTTGCCTTGAACACCCCTCTATATACTAGCCCACGAGGTTGCACTGTTCGGGTTTCGGGTCTCGGGGTTCGGGTAGCAGACAGGCCCTTCGGGAAACGAGGGTGGAACCACGAATGGCGCGAATTGACACGAATGTCTGGTTGGCTCTCTGTTGCCGGCAACGGTCGCGTTCGCTCGGATCGGCCTAGCCACAAAAGGCACAAGGAGCGCAAAGAGAGGGTTGAACATGGCCGTTCGAGTGAACGGAACCCAACCGCTGCTCTGCCGTTGCGAGACGAGGGGTGTTTCGCTGACAGAATAGAATCAAGAAGCTAAAGAGGGCGCAACCGCGAATGGCGCGAATTGACACGAATGTCTGGTTTGCTCTCTGTTGCCGGCAGCGGTCGGGTTCGCTCGGATCAGCCTAGCCACAAAGGGCACAAGGAGCGCAAAGAGAGGGTTGAACACGGCGGTTCGAGTGAACGGAACTCAACCGCTGACCTGCCGCCGCTACGAGACGAGGTGTATTTTACTGACAGAATATAATAAAACGGCTAAAAATGATGCGTGTATGCAGTCGTCTGCGGCTTAACTCATAGCCTGGCTCTGATTCGCCGATTTCGCAGTTTCCCCCAACAAAAGCCATTTCGCCAATCATAGCGCGGACCGGCTCAGCGTTTCGTGGACCGTAAACGAGAGGGTGAAGTTCGTGGCGGAGCCTGTTTACTGGTGCCACGGTTTGCTCTATTGATGTCCGTTAGCCGAGGCAGGCTACAAGAATGGCGTATAATACATTTTCTGAGACATTAACGAGGATTGGATTGAATCACCTAAGGTGAGTGAACCAGTATGGCTGGCATGACTGCAACTCCCAAGCAGACTGGCGGGGCGGGATATTCTTTCGAGGATATGACCGGCGCCTACTTCTGCATTCGACTCCTGCAAGGCTCGTACCCTTTTGATCCCCTTCTTGGAACCATACAGCGCATCAAGTTCCAGAACCGTGTAGACGGATGGCTTCTTGACGACCTGTTGCTGACGCTCGACGATACTGGCGGCCAGCGCCAATGCGGCCTCTCCGTTAGGAGCAACATCCAATTTGGCAAGACAACGGCTCCGTTGGACTTCGTCGCAGCGGTCTGGGCCATGTTCTTGCAGGAAGGCACGGAAGCATTCACAAGGGAACGCGACTTTCTCGGGTTAGTCACCGCGCCTCTGCAAAGCGACACGCGGGTTCCGCTAATGGAGCTACTGCGCCTCGCGCAAAGTCAACCACCGGAGGACTTGGCGAGAAGGCTGCTCGACGAATCACAAGATACCAAGGGGTACGCGTCGCCAGAAGTACGGAAGATTTTCAAGAGCTTTTCGTGTCCACAAGAACTCGCGGAGAAGTGTAAAGTATCAGACTCAGAAACCGCTTCTCTGCTAAAGCACCTAATCTTTCGTCAGTTCGATTTTCTTGACCCGTACTCACACTACAAGGCAGACTGCCTGGCGGCATGTCAGTACCTTCTGCGCAATGGTACGCCGGAAAATGCAGCACATCTCTGGGCGTCTCTCCTCAAGACAGTGAACGAAGTGCGGACAGCAGGCGGCACACTAGACCGCGCCGATCTTGTCGCAATACTCCGAACCAATCACGAACTAGATGAATTCCCTGATTTTCGGCAAGACTGGGAGCGCTTGTCCTCATGGGGGAGGGAAAGGTTGCGGGCTGTTCCCGATGCTATCGGTGGTTCGCTGCGACTGCAGCGCGAAGAGGTTGTTTCGCGGGTGTCGAATGCTATGGGAGAATCTCGATTTGCGGCGGTCATTGGCGAATCGGGATCGGGAAAGTCGGTTATCTGTAAAAACGCTGCTGATCGTTTCCCGGGAAGTACCCCTATCCTTTGGTTCCATTTTGACATGTTTGTCAGACGCTCTTTTGAGATCTTGCGCGCAGAAATCGGCCTTGCCCACTCGCTACCTGATGTGCTTCGCGCTTTGACAACGCAAAAGGGGCTTGTGGTGCTGGACGGACTGGAGAATCTCTCGACTGATGAATCGTGGCGGCAGGTTCGCCTACTACTACAACACGTGCAGGCTGGCAAGGCTGCAAGTCCGTGGTTTGTATTGCTCTCATGCCGTTCGGAGCACTGGGAATTCGTACAGGCGAGACTCTTACAGGCCGGCGTGCCGCCTGGTGCGCTGCGCGTGGAGGAAGTAGGCCCATTTGATGCAGAAGACTTGAGACAGGTGGGGCAAGTTTTTCCCGCTCTTGCTCCGGTGATTTACCGTGCGCATTTGCGGCCGCTCATAACAAAGCCGAAGATTCTTGACGTGTTCGCTCGGCACAAATCACTATCGGCAACTGACGTGGAGCGTTGGTCCGGCGAGTCGGACCTTGTCGAGTGGTATTGGCAGGAAGTAATACGAAGGGGAGACGCGGCCGAGGCGCGGTCAGCTTTCCTGCAAATGCTTGCCGAGAAACAAGCCGACAGCAACTTCACTCATATACCGATTGTCGATGTATCTCCAGCTCATCAGCTTCTTCTTCCGGCTCTGGAACTTGATGGTACGTGCAGCCTGGAACATGAGAGGGTGGCGTTTTCCCACGACCTTCTTGCCGACTGGAGTCGTCAACGTCTGTTGCTTGCGCGTCAGGGTCAATTGGAGAGCTTTCTCTTACATCGTGTGCTGAACCCTCAGTGGCATCGAGCGATTCATTTGTACGGACTCTGGCTACTGGAACAGCAAGGCGCAGATGCTTGGCTGAAGGAATACAAGCGCCTTGAAACCATTGCACCGCCTTTCTTCGATTCGGCTTTTCTTGGTGTCTGCGCCGGGCTACACCTTGAAGCGCTCTGGCCGCATCTGACTGCAGAGAATGGCAGGCTGCTTCGATTGTTGCTAATCCGCTTTCTCCACGCCGCAACCTATCCCCATCCTCTTGCCGATACCGTTGGGCAAGAGGGAGATCGGGAACTGGCCCGATACATTAGTGCTCACGTGCGTATTCCGTTGTGGAACTACTGGCCCCCTGTATTACAAGTCCTGTCTGCGCATCAAGACGAAGTAATCGACCTAGTACCGCACGAGGCTGCTCAGATTGCCTTGGTCTGGCTCCAGTACACCCGTGCGGAATGGGCAATGAGGCGAGAGGCCGCGCATTTGGCTTTGGCCATTGGAGAACGGACTTTTCTCAGCAGACTTGGGGATTCCTATCACAACGACGAAAAAGATCGGGTGAAGTATAAGGCAGCTCTTGCGGCTGCTCACGAATTGCCCGATGAGGTCTCAGATTTTGCGCTTCGAGTGGCAGCACGTCGTCTTATTCCTGAGGTCGAACAAAATCTGAAAACGGGCTACTTGCCGCCCGGCGGGTCGATAGTAACGACAACCTCCATGATCTATTCGGAAACTCAAGTTGTCCCTGAGCCTTGGTCTGATGGTCCTATGTACCGGGTTGACGAGGCCTTTCGTTACACCTGCTTATCGGAGGCGGCACTTCAGCTTCTCATGATCAAGCGGCCAGTGATTGCGAAGGAAGTAATTCTGGCGCTGCTTATATCGTGTCCGGTGGCAAGATCTGCGAATGACCGACGCGACTCAGACTATGGGAAACACGTCCGAATCACGTCTGACGCTCAATTCATCCACGCGTTCTATCTTGATGGACCCTTCTTGACTTTCCTGAACGTGAATTGGCGTGAGGCAATAGACTGCATCCTGCGGCTCGTTGATTTTGCTACGGAAAGGTGGACTGACAACCTGGCTTCAGCAAAAGGCGCATGCGTGCCTGTTCATTTCGTGGCTTCTTTGAAGGGTCCTCGTTGCTTTGCAGGAGATACACAAGTCTTGTCGTGGTATCGAGGCCCGTGGGCAGCGGGCGCAGTGAAATCGGCCCTGCAAGCGACGGAAAAATGGTTCTATGACACACTGGAGAGAGAAAGTGATGTGGCGGAACAGGCTATAGAACTTATTCTGATGCGGGGCCGTTCTGCTGCTTTTCTCGGGATGCTCTGGGAAATTGGGCGTTTTCGTCCTTGCTTGTTTAGGGGTCCGCTAAAGGCGTTACTGGCTTGTGCTCGCCTTTACTTCTGGGAAACGGAAGCCGTCGCAACCGGGTTGGCAGACATAGGTCTCATCACAAGCCCATTGCAGTCAAAAGAGCGTTTGCAGCTTATCCATGAGTGGGAGACAATGCCGCATCGAAAGATGCGAGTTGAAGAAATCGCGATTGGCTTTCTTCTGCAATCCAAAGTAGAGGCAGAGTTCTTCGACGCGTGTCGACGGCAATGGGGTAGAGAACGTGAATACGCATCATTTGGCGGCTTTCCCGTTGGATGGTATGACTCCTTGATCGCAGGGCTCATCTCTGAGAATTGGTCAGATGTGGACTTGCCAGAGGTGGGAACCGTGAAGCAGTTCATCCCGCCAAAGGAAATGGTTGAACAACAGGAGCAACTGAAAGAACGAAACCGGGAATCGGAACCCTTCTGGATGGTGAGGGCGTGCAGGGCGGTCCTGAACGGCGAGAAAGCTCTGGAAACAGATCAATGCTCTGTCTTTGTTGAAAAGATCAGAGAGATAGGAGCTTTGGATCCAGAAACAGAGGAGAATCAACGCTCAAGAACTGCGGCTGTCTGCGCAGGAATAGCGGTTCTTCTGCACACCCAATTTGCGTGGGTCAAGGAGAGTCCCGAACGCGAGGAGTGGTGCAGGGCAGTCCTCTTGCAAGCACTGGCGGACTTGCCACCCGATCGGAGTCCTTGGGCCGAGTGCGACGAAAGCGGTCTCAGCGCAGAGGACTTCGCGGCGGAAGCCATCACTGTACTATGGGCGGCGGCTCCGACTGACGAGCGACTCCGGGAGAATGTTGCAGCGCTGGCGGCAAGCCAGCGCTGGTCAGCCACAAGAAGGCTTGTATATACAGCTCTTGAGCGGAGAGAGGAGTTGGGACGGAGTTTCGACCAGCTTGTCCATTTCGTCATACGACTAGCGGAGCTGAACCATGAATTGGCAGTCGCGAAGTGGAGAGCAGGCTCACCACCAGATGTCGATCTATGGGAGCAACGATATGGACGGCCGTTCATCGACGGCTCTCTTTCTACCGATCCTGAGAGTTGGGGTGAGACCGCAGTCAACAGAGGAAAGCGCACTCCCGTTGGAAGTAGGTTCCATGGTGAAAAACGGCAAAAAGAACCGGGAGTGTACCGGATTGAGCCGCGTATTCATCGTCCATTCCTCTTGAAAGCCTTTGGCAGCGTGATGATGCCCAACCAAGCCCGTAATGAGAAAGAGCGGGAGGAGTGGATGAAATTCTGGCAGCAAGTATTGCAGTGCGAATTGGCCGAGGTGCGCACCTTCGACCTGCGCGGAAGCATTGTGCTGTTTCCAGAGCGGGAGCAGTACATACCGCCGACTGAGAATTTCGCCGACACATACGCCCATCTGATCTTGCAGTGTCCTCCAAGAGACGCTGAGCGGTTCTGGAAGCCAATTCTTGACCTTGGGCCGTCTGGGGGGCTATGGCTAGAGTGGTTTCTGACCGAGTTCCTCGCGGAGGGTTTGTCTCACGTGCGGCGTGAAGTCTTCTTGCCAATGTGGCGTGCGATGATCGCCTATGCGTCCCAGTCAGTTGCTTGGACGAATCCCCAGTCCGCATGGGTCGCCTGGAATGAGCAGTGGCAGCATCTCCTGGGTTTCGCGCCAATCGAACGTGACTTGTGGCAGAGCCAGCACACGGATGCCGTGGGAGCAATGCGTGACATGTATGAGAGTTTGACGATCCCGAACCTCGGGAACAACTGGTGGGCAAGCGCGTTCGTTGGCTGGCTCAGGAGACCGGCCGCGGCCCCGTTACGCGTTGAAGCTCTCGCGTGGCTTCTACCAGTGGCCGAGAAAGAGGGTGGTTCCTGGTGGAGTGGAGACAGACTGGAAGATGACCTGAGTGAGGTCCTGGCCATATGCTGGGAGGAGCATCGCTCAGAAATACTGGCAAGACAAGAAATCCTGCTTGCACACAGAACACTCGTTGCACTGCTTGTCATAAGGCACAACGCGCTTGCGATGGAGCTTCAGGACAAGATGGCCAGTGGCGGATGAACGCGTCCTGTGGAAGGGACTCAATGAGATGGCAGCTTACTTGGTGCGACTGCAATTGGCTTTCAGGAAACCGAGAAAACACCATCGCCCTAGGTCGGAGACATCATGATTTCGGAAGACAGGGACACCAACCCGTCTTCGAACTTGTCCGGGTGATTCGTATGGGGGAGCGATTGACATTCGGTTTCGCGGTGATCAGGTCACAATCCGGAGGGCGGAAAAATGGCGTCCCCAACGAGATTTGAACTCGTGCCGCGGCCTTGAAAGGGCCGTGTCCTGACCAGGCTAGACGATGGGGACGCGGAAGACGCGCCGTTGAATAGTGCCTCAACGACAGGTAAATGTTAGCAGGTTGCGCCGGACTATGTCAAACGGGATGAGGTCAGGGCAAACGCATCCAATAGTGTTCAACTCCTGATCATCTTGTGCCAACACCCCCACTGTCATTCCCGCGCAGGCGGGAATCCAGGTTTCCTAGAGCGCAATGGCTATTGAGGCGACTGGATTCCCGCCTGCGCGGGAATGACGGTGGGGGAAGGATCCCCCCTTTTCCTGTGATTATCTGGGCAGAATTTGGATGCGTTTGCCTTGCGGATGAGGTCCAGCATGACGTGCAGCAAGCCTTGTGGTCGCGATCTATGGTATCTTTAGTGAGCGGTTACTTTGTCCGCTCCAGTGCTGCGGGCGTTCGCTGGAATCGCTGTGAGATTCTCGGTTGGCAGGAAAACGATGCTGCCGGAAAGGGATGGGTATGGGACACGTCGTCAATTCGGAACGCGCGTACCGGCTGCTGCAACAGCAGATGGATCACAACGTGTCGGGGGTGCCGGAAACGCCCGCCATCATGAAAATCCTCAAGCTGCTGTATTCCGCTGAAGAGGCGGATTTCGCGAGACAGCTTCCAACGCATCCTAAATCGCTGCCGGATCTGGCGCGCCGGCTCGACATCCCGGAAGACGAACTGCGTGACAAACTGACGGACTTGGCGCGGCGCGGGCTGGTGCTGGACATCGAGCGGAAGGGCCAGCGTTACTATGCGCTGCCGCCGGTTCTGGGCGGGATCTTCGAGTTCGTGCTCATGCGCACGCGCGATCATCTCCCGATCGAGGAGCTTTCGCGCCTCTTTGACGAGTACATGAACGGCGGAGAGGTATTCCCGCGCGCGGCATATGCCGGTGAGACGCAGTTCGCGCGCGCGTTTGTGCACGAGGACGCATTACCGCTGGGCGACCACACGGAGATCCTCGACTGGGAACGGGTAAGCAAGATCATCGATACGGCCTCCTGCATCAGCATTGCGTTGTGCCCATGCCGGCACAGGAACCGTCATCTTGGGAAGGCGTGCGGCGCACCGGAACGCACGTGCATCTCTTTGAACGGAGGCGCGGAGGCGATGATCCATAGCGACATCTCGGAACGCATCGACGCCAAGGAGGCGCTCCGTATCGTCGAGGAAAGCAGGCGCGCCGGCCTTGCGCAGTGCGGCGACAACGTGCAGCGACACGTTACGTTTCTGTGCAACTGCTGCGGATGCTGCTGCACGATGCTTCACGCAATGCGAACGTTCAACCTGCGCCATGCCATCATGTCATCGAACTGGATCGCCGAGAGCGACTCGATCAAGTGCAAGGCGTGCGGCAAGTGCGCGAAAGCGTGTCCGGCGGGGGCGATCTCGATGGAAGAACATCCCCCCTCCCCCCCTTCAAAGGGGGAATATCTACCCTCCCCCCCAAAGGGGGATCGAATGGAAGTCATCCCGGCAAGAGTGGAGAGAACAGAGGTCCTTTCGCCTCCCGTGGTGGGAACAGGGATTTCGCCGTCAATGGGGGAGAGGCAGCGGGTTTCCCCCTTTGAAGGGGGCCAGGGGGGATGTTCCTGGATCGACGATACCGTCTGTCTGGGGTGCGGTGTTTGTTACACGATGTGCCGATCCGGCGCGATCCGCATGAGGGCGCGGGCGCAGCGGGTGTTTACGCCTGAGAACGCCTTTGACAAGACGGTGCGGATGGCTATCGAGCGGGGCAAGCTGGCCGATCTGCTTTTCGAGGACCCGGAACGCCTCAGTCATCGCGCCGTGGGGCGCGTGGTTCACATTCTCGAGAAGACCCCGCCTTGGAAAGCTGCAATGGCCGTCAAACCGCTGCGGTCCGCCTTCCTGAATCGCCTGATACGAGCCAAGAATGTGGCACAGCCGCCCTCGGCTGTGTAGCGGGGGGAGTGCCGGTCCCCGTTCAGTACGTGACACAGCCGAGGGCGGCTGTGCCACATTTTCCCGCCCAATTGGGAATCAAACCTTGAGCGGCGCGTCCTGCGCGGGGTAAAATGCCGCCCATGCCTGACGATAAGGGGTATATCAACTATTTCGCGCTCCTTGGGCTTGACGAGACCGCCAAGCCGGGGGAGGTGCGCAAGAGCTATAGGCAGCGGATGAAGGACTTGGTGATGGAGATCGCCCATGTCGAGATCACCGAGGATCGGCGCTCGCATTACATGCTCGAGGTGGCCACGCTGAATGCCGCGTTTTATCTTCTGCGCGATTCGGCGACGCGCGACGCTTACTGGGCCCTCCGCAACGAGGTCATCGCCCTCGAGCAGCAGTGGCGGGAGGCCGTGGATTCGAGTTCGGGCGACGTGGATACGGCGCGGCGTACGTATGACAGCAAGCTTCGGCTGTTCCTCTCGCGGTACGGCGAGGAAGCCATGCTTGAAGCCGGCCGCGACAAGGAATGCGTCGAGGCAAGCAAATGGGACGCGGCGCACGAGCGTCACGCATCGAGAATCCTGCGACACTATCGCCAAAGCCTGTATCAACAGATTCTCGAGCGGCTTCCTTACTATGAGGTCACCACTCCGCGCATTGATTGGGAAGAACGGAAGAAGGTCGCTGCGTCCATTCTCGCCGGAAAGGATCGGTGATGTCGTCTTCGGCAAAGCAGGCGCCTGCGAAGGTGGTTGACTTCGAGGAGGTCATCGACGTCATCGCCAAGGCGGTGTGCGAGGGCGATATCGTGAACTTCAGGCTTCTGTTTTCACCGTTCTCACCGGCCCGCGAGAGTTCCACTGAGTCATTCGATATGCCGAAATACGCCTACCTGCTGCCGGACGAGGAGATGATGGGGGGGCCGCGGTTTGCAGCGTCGCGAGCGTTGGTGAAGCGCCCGGAAACGGTGTCTGCGCTCAGGCGGGAGCTCGAGGCGAATCGTCCGCCGCAACTGCCTTGGGAATTGGTGCTCGAGCTCGCGGATAACGCGGTTCGCGAGGAGAAGTATTCGAGCGCCGCGCAGGCATATGAACTATTGCGTGTGCGGGCGCGCATCCAGCGCGAGTTCTTCGTGCAGGCGGATGCAGCGTTGGACGCGGGGAATGTGCCGACAGCCGTTCGCGGTTACATCATAGCGACGAGTCTCGCTTATGACTACGCAGCGTTTCCTGAACCGCTGCCCATAACGCTGGATTTCCAGACACGCGCGTTTGTGCTGCATTCGGAATACCCGGCCCGGCCCGAGGATTGCATTGGACTGCGTGAGCCAAAGGAGCTTCTTCAGACGGCCCTCGCGTACTTGCTGCTCGATGCCGAAGCGGCGGTACGGCTGGACTCGAGGTCGGAGGAAGTGCGATTAGCGTTCTTGAAAGAACTGGCCCTCCAGAGGGACAGTGCGTGCGAAACGTTCGTGGCGCGCCTTCGTGAAGCGTGCGTTGCCGCGGACGAACTCCTGAAACGCCTCCAGGAGCTGCAGAGCACTCCTGCGCTCCCCGGCGAGGTGGACGCACATATGGATTTGAGTAAGGAAGAGGACGATCCCCGCAGGATACCTGCGGCGCTGTTGGGTTATTTCATCGAGGAAGGCGAGTGGTGGCAGTATCTCAAGGAGTTGGTGTACAAGCATCCGGCCGCGGCTTTGCTCGTGGCGCGTCAATCCGTGGGCGACCTCGAGATCATCGTCCCGCGATACGCCCCCGATTCACCCGTTGTCCGAGCGCTAGGCGTTTGAGTACGTCTTACCAAGATTATGAGTTTGAAAATAGACCTTCACGTTCACACGCAGTTGCATTCGCCTTGCAGTCACATTGATCCGGGGCATTTGATCCGCCAGGCGGTTCGGGCCGGTTTGTACGGGCTCGTGATCACGGAGCATCAGTATCAGTGGTCGGATGAGGATATCTCGGCGTTGCGCGCGAACTCCGGCGAAGAGGGTTTTCTGTTGCTGACGGGTATGGAGTACTGGTCGGGACAAGGCGACCTGCTTTTTTACGGGTTGAGCCAGAGTCAGGCCATGGGCTTAGAGAAGGGGCTCCCGGCGGAGGAGGCCATCCGGATTGCGCATGAAATGGGCGGGATTTGCGTTGCGGCGCATCCCACTCGGGCCGGGATGGGCTTCGATGAACGCATCGCGACGCTGCCTTTGGATGCGATTGAGGTGCGCAGCGTGAATCTTCTTGAGCATGAGCAGAGGCTTGCCCTTCAGCTCGCGGGCAATCTGGGATTCGGTGCCGTCGCGGGCAGCGACGCACACCAGCTTCATGACGTGGGACGTTACGCAACAGAGTTTGACGACCCTATCCAGTCGATGTCCGATTTGCAGGAAGCGGTCAGGCATGGTAGATTTCGGGTGGAAGACAGGTTTAAGGGAAGGGTAGGTGTCATTTGAGTAGTCCGGTGGAAAGCAAGCAGCCAGCGCAACAGGACCGGAACGCCTCTCAGGAAGTGAAACGGGAGATCATCGAGTTTGCGAAGATGATCGCCTGGTTCCTGGTAGTGTTCTTCATCGTCAAGACGTATGTCATTGAGGGCTATGAGGTGCAGGGGCCGAGCATGCAGCCGACCCTCCAGGATCGCGAGCGCATTCTCGTGCTCAAGCTGCCTTATGTCCTTAGTCAGTTCCGGCCGTTCAGCGGGATCGAGGCGTTGAAGCCCGGCAACATCGTGGTGTTCGACAGCCCCGTCGAAACGAACAAACGCTATGTCAAACGTGTGATTGCGAAGGGCGCCCCCGCGAATGCCATGAATACGGTCTCGGCGAAGCAGCAAGGGGCAGCCGAGGCGTCAGCCAACAGAGGCATACGAGTCGTGTTTGACCGCGGCACGGTTTACGTCAACAATCGCCGTCTCGCGGAAGATTATCTGCCGGCCGCGAACCATTCCGTGGATGAACGTTCGGAAGAAACGTATCTTCAACCAGGAACGTATTATGTCCTCGGGGACAATCGGGGCGTCAGTAAGGATAGCCGGAGTTTTGGCCCAATCGAGGGGAGTTGCGTGACCGGCAGGGCGGTCTTGTGCTTCTGGCCGCCGAGTCGGATCCGCGTGCTCAAATGAAAACGGTCGTCTTCTCGGACGCCCATCTCGATGTGGGGGAGAGGGGCCGCGAACGGCGGTCCGAGTTCGTGCGGTTTCTGCGCGGCTTTGATGTGTCCGTCGGTCGCGTGATCGTGTTGGGGGACCTCTTCGACTTCTGGTTTGAGTACAGACACGTCATATTCTCCGGGTACTTTGAGGTGCTTCGTGCTTTTGCGGAGCTTCGAGATCGGGGCGTCGAGCTTCATCTTGTGTGCGGCAACCACGACTACTGGGCCGGGCGCTTTCTGCAAGAGGCTCTCAAGTTCAAGGTCCATCGCGACCCTGTGGTACTGGATTTCGGAGAGAAGCGGGTCCTGCTGGTGCACGGCGATGGTCTGAACAAGCGGGACTGGGGATATCGCGTCTACAGACGGATCGCGCGCGCGCGCGCCGTCGTCTGGGCATTTCGCCGTTTGCATCCGGACCATGCCATGGGCATCGCCCGGTGGGTCTCGCGGTACAGCCGCCGCATGACCGAGGTCAGAGATCCTGCAAGAGGCTCCGAGGCGCGCGCATTGCGGTCATTCGCGCAAGAGGCATTGCGCCGGGGCGACGCGGACGTGATCATTTGCGGTCATGCGCATGCGCCGGCCTATGAGGAGTATCCCACGCCTAAGGGCGCCGGCCTATACATCAACTGCGGCGATTGGATGTATCACCGGGCTCACGTCGAATGGGACGGGGTCGAGTTTCGCCTTATACCAGGGACGTGAGGGACTTCAGGGACCCAAGGGACATTCACCTATTGGGTCTGTCGCTGAGGTCGTTTATGTCCCTTTGGTCCCTCGCTTTTCGCGGCATCCGCACCCTCAACGCCAAATCCGGGTTCACGAAACCGGGACCTTGCGGAGCGTTTCCGCCAGATCGGACACGGTCTGGAACCGGTCTTTCGCATCCTTCGCGATGCACTTCATGACGACCTCATCGAGCATTTCCGGAATGCCTTCGACCACCGAGCCGGGCCGGGGAGGAATCTCGTGCTGTTGGCGCTCCAAAATGTCCGCTCCGAAGAAAACGGCTTTCCCCGTTAACATCTCGTGCAGGACGAGGCCCATTGCGTAAATGTCGGAACGGGCGTCCACGTCGATGCCGCGCGATTGTTCGGGGGACATGTAGGCCGGGGTGCCCATGACGACGTTCGCCGCCGTGATGCGAGAGGTTTCGGCCTTGGCCAAGCCGAAGTCGGTAAGTTTCACGAGGCCGCCCTTGGCGATGAGGATGTTGTCAGGTTTGATGTCGCGGTGGACGATGCCCGCCTTGTGAACGGCATCCAGCGCGGAGCACGCCTGCAAGAACATGTTGACGGCCTCGCGCGGCCCGAGTTTTCCTTTCTCGCGGATGTACCGGGCGAGACTCGGGCCTTGCACGTATTCCATCACGATGTGCGCGCGTCCCAGGCTCGCGCTAATATCGTAAATGCTGATGATGTTCGGATGATTCACCTTTGCGGCCACCTTTGCCTCGCGCATGAACCGCTGGCGATATTCCTCGGAGTCGTCCATCAGCGTACCAAGAAACTTGAGCGCGACGGGCCGGTCGAGCTGGGTATCGCGGGCCAGGTACACGACGCCCATGCCGCCGCGGCCCAGTTCCTGTTCGAGGCGATACCGCCGCCCTAAAAGCCCTTCCACCATCTCCATGACTTGCGTCCGTTCAGGATCCTCGCGGCTGCCGGATGGGGCAGGCGTTGCCGCCATCGCGGGTGCGGCGGCAACGCCTATAGAAATGCGCGATGAGATGCTCGAGAGCCGCTGCGCAACGTCCCTGAAGGAGACGTTGACGCTTTGGATCTTGTAGAGAATGCGCTGGGATTCCTCGAGCTTGCCGAGCTGCTCGTAGGCCAACGCGAGCATGTAGAAGTAGTCGATGTTGGTCGTCTCGACGCGCTTGCCGGTCAGGTGGTTGTCCAGGGTCGCCGCGCAGTGTTCGTAATCGTGGAGTTCATAGAAGCAGCGTCCGAGCAGGGCGCGCGATTGATCGAACATCTTGTCGGTTTCCCGGATCTTCTGCAGCAGAAGGATTGCCTGCTCATGTTGCTTCAGGTGGCATCGGGCGAGCGCGGCGCGGTAGTATTCGCCGGCCTTCTCGTAGCATTCAGAGGAGCGCTGGGCGTCGTTGACTTTCGCGAAACAGTCTCCCGCCTTACGAAACTCGCCGGCGCCCGCGTAAGTCATTCCCGCCTCTGCCCACCGGTTGTGCATCTCGAAGAAGCGCGCGCCGATCTGGTTGGCCTCTCGGATCTTGCCCGCATCGCGCATGCACTTTGCGGCTTCCTCGAGTTTTCCGGCAAGCGCGAACACTTCACCCGCGCGGACGAGTTGGCCTGCCTCGAGAAAAAGGTGCGCGGCCATGTCGTAGCGCTTTGCCTGCTCGAAGCGTCCCGCTACCGCCGCCAACAGTTCCGCGCGAATCTCGGGCGGCGTCGGAACGCCCTCGGTTTTCTTTTGAAGGACTTCGAAACAGGCGTCAGCCGCCTTCACTTGGGTTTCGAGAGGGTCCTGGGTTCGCTGGAAGTAGTCCGCGAACATCCGCACCGCCTGCGCTGTTCTCTTGGCCTTCGAATACTCCGCCGCTGCTTCAGGCAAGCTCCCCAGTTTCTCGAATGCGAGTCCCGCGCGGCGGTGATCGCCGCTCTCGGCGAAGAATCGGGCGGCGGTCGAGTAATCGCCTTCCTTCATGAGCAACTTGGCGGCTTTGGCGGTGCGCCCGGCAAGGGCCCATTCGCCCGCGGCCCGTTTTCGGTCGCCGGCCTTGGCGAACCACTTTGCCGCCTCCTTATGCTTGTTCAGGGAGGCGTAGACGGCCGCCAGGCGGTCGTATTGCTTTTCTTTCTTGAGTGGTTCGATGGTCTTTTCGAGGTGACGCGCCGCTTCAAGCGAGTCGGCGAATTCGGATTGGGTCGTTTTCGGCAGAATGACATCATTCACTTCGAGCCAATCTTTTTTCCCGAATAACCCGACGATGCCTTCTTTGATGCGTCGCAAAACCTCCATCAGCACGAGAACCAGGAGGAGAATCAGCGCGATCTTGAAGATGGTCGGGAGCCAGCCGGTGGAAAGATCCAGGCCCAGGTATTGCTTGACGAGACGGATGGGCCATTCGAGCCATTGATACCACACCAATTTCGGCAACGCCGTCAGGCTCATGAAGGAACCCTCGGACGCAAGATCTGCACGCCATGGCCGGCGATGCTCAACGAAAGCTTCCCCTCAGTCACCGCAGCGGTCCGGTTGTCCACGGGATCGTGGTAGACGGTTCCGTTCGCCGCGGCGACGTTCGACAACGAGTAACGGCGCGGGCCGCTGCATTCGTTCACGATCAGATACCACACGGAAGCGTCATCGAGTTGCTTGGCGAGCACGCGGATGCCGTACTGTCCCGAACCCTCGAACGGCTCGAGTCTGAGATCGGGCTGCGCGGCGGCGTCGCGCGCGGAGAGGACGGGCTGAAGATCCGCCAATTCACGCACAAGCTTCAGCAGGTTCGACCAGAGCGGCGAGTCTTTTTCGATGTAAGCCGTGCCCCAGTATAGGATGCCGCGAGCGCCATGGACAATGGCGTCGTAGGCCATGAAACGGCTCTCTTCGAACGTCGGACGGGGCTTCTTCTTGCGGGAGTCTTCGCTCGCATTCTTATCGAGGTCGGCCCAGCCGAATCCTTGAAGCACCATCCACACCGGCTTCGAGGTTGCTGATTGCTGCATTATCGTGGTATATGCGCCGACAGACGATAAAGAACGGTCCATAAGATCGGAGTGTCCGCCGACATACTCAGGTACGGGATAAATGTCGCACCCGACGACGTCTGCCGCGGCGGCGAAGCGACTCAAATCATCGAGGTTGTTGCGCGGCGCATAGTTCATCCAGATTGGATGATTCGCGTCCAACTGCTTCAGCAGCGCGTAGCCTTCACTCATGCCTTTACAGAGCGTGAGCGACTTCTCGTAGGATTCGGAGGGGTTTTGCCCGCGCATGGGCGGGTCCATACCGACCTTTCTCCAGATTGCATCGGCGGCCTGCTCGGCCTCGCGGAACTCGCCCCGCTTAAGGAGACGATCCGCCTCCGCGCGCTGCGCGCGAAGCTGGTCCGCGAGCGAAGCGTCGGAAAGCGCGGCGATTTTCTCGCGCTGGAGTGCAGGTTCCTGCTCGTAGCGCAGTTGGATTGGCCCATACCAGGCATTCCAGAGCGCCTCATCGGGCACTTCCCACGCGAGAAGCGCGGGATGGCCCGCGAACTTGTCCACCATGGTTCGCAACTGCCCTTCGCGGGCTGCGCGATCATCGCTGAGATCGATGCTCGATCCCGTGTTTAGCCATGCATGAAGGCCATGCCGCTGGAGGCGGTCCAAGGCGGCGGTCTCGGGGGTCGCGTACACAAGCGAGAACCCCGC
>Ga0315279_10004766_pt1 | contig 18055 bp, 15 predicted proteins | sample YL17G06_20_MG_FD_203694 | JGI IMG/M metagenome (GOLD analysis project Ga0315279, IMG submission 203694) | Sediment microbial communities from Yellowstone Lake, YNP, Wyoming, USA - YL17G06_20 | ecosystem: Environmental > Aquatic > Freshwater > Lake > Sediment | place: USA: Wyoming | collected... | reverse complement strand
CTGGGCCGGCGCGGGTGAAAAGGTCTCGGTGACCCTGCTATCAACGACGCTGCGCTACACCGCTTCCCCCGCCGGCGCATGGAAAATCATGTTGCCGCCCCAGAAGGCGGGCGGCCCGTATACGCTGACTATCCGGGGAAATGATTCCCTCGTTTTAAAGAACATCATGATCGGCGACGTCTGGTTCTGCTCCGGACAATCGAACATGGAATTCGGCATCAGTTTCGCCGATAGCGCGCGGAAGGAAATCGCAGCAGCGGACTATCCGAACCTGCGCCTGTTTCAGGTAGTGCACCGGACCGCCGATTCGCCGGACAGCGACCTTACGGCCGGCCAGTGGCAGGAGTGCCATCCGTCAACAATCGCGCTGTATAACGAAAAGGCCGGATTTTCCGCCGTGGCCTATTTCTTTGGCCGTACGCTGGCGGATTCGCTCAAAGTGCCCATCGGGCTCATCCAGAGCGCCTGGGGCGGCACTCCCTGCGAAGCATGGACCAACCCCCAGGCGATCGCGGCGGCGCCGGAACTCAAGCCGATCATGGACGTGTTGGAAAAGGACCGCGCAAAACCGAAACTCACGGAACAGCAATACGCGCGCCAGCTTGCCGAATGGGAATCCGCCACGCGCAGGATATACGCGGACACCCAGATGGTCGCGCGCGGCTGGCAGGCGCCGTCGCATCCCACGACCGATTGGAACGCCATCACGCTCCCGGGCTATGTCGAAAACAGCGGGATTCCCGCATTGCGCGAATGGGACGGCGCGCTCTGGTTGCGCAAAACCGTGACCATCCCCGCCGCCTGGGAAGGCAAGGACCTCGCCCTTTCGCTGGGTCCGATCGACGATTTCGATCATACCTGGTTCAACGGCGCACTGGTGGGGACCACCGGGCCCTCAATCCCCAATTACTGGGTGACCCCGCGGCGCTATCGTATTCCGGCCGCGCTGGTCAAAAAAGGCGACGCCGTTATCGCCGTTCGCATGATTGACAATTTCGGCAACGGCGGATTTACCGCGGAACCGGCAAAGATGACGCTGTGCCTGGCCGGCGATACCGCGAACAATCCCATTGCGCTTGCCGGCGAGTGGCGCTATAAAGAAGAACAACCGCTGAACGCCAAACGGCCGGAACCGCCGGGTAATCCCAGCACGCCCGGGATCCTTTATAACGCGATGGTCCATCCGCTGGTCCCGTACGGGATACGCGGGGCGATCTGGTATCAGGGCGAAGCCAACGCCCCCGCGGCTTTTCAATATCGCACACTGTTCCCCACCATGGTCCGCGACTGGCGCACGGAATGGGGGCTTGGCGATTTTCCATTCTACTTTGTCCAGTTGGCCAATTACATGCCGCGCAAACCGGAGCCGTCGGAAAGCGAATGGGCCGAATTGCGGGAAGCGCAGTTCAAGACGCTCAGCCTGCCGAACACCGGTATGGCGGTGACCATCGATATCGGCAACGGCGATGATATCCATCCCCGCAACAAACAGGACGTGGGACGCCGTCTGGCATTGTGGGCGCTTGCGAAAACGTATAATCGGAAGATCACGTATACCGGACCGCTGTACCGGTCGATGCAGGTCACCGGGAAAACCATCGTGGTGTCGTTCACCGGTACCGGCCGCGGATTATGCGCGCGCGGCGGCGACACGCTCAAGGGATTTGCCGTTGCCGGCGCGGACAAAAAATTCGTATGGGCCGATGCTAAAATCCAGGGGAACACCGTTGTCGTCGGCAGCGCGGCCGTTGCGCAGCCCGTGGCCGTGCGTTATGCCTGGCAGGACAATCCGGAATGCAATCTTTACAACCGCGATGGATTACCGGCGTCGCCGTTTCGGACCGATGATTGGAAAGGATTGACGGAAAAACCGTAGGGACGTTGCGTGCAACGTCTCCGCCCGTCCGTTTTATCGCCGCCACGACCGCCCGATCGCATCCCGCGCAATCGCCACCCAGCGCGCCAGCCGTTCGGGCTTGCCGTCCAGCGTGTGGATGTCTTTGAGTACGATCTCCAGACGACACCCGCGCGCGATTGTCAACGTTTTTTCCAGGTCCGCGCGGATCGCGGCCTCATCGAATTCATTGGTGCTGACCAGCGTGGGATGAGGTTTGCGCGAGAAGACAAATTCCGTACCGCATTCGCGCGCCATGATCTCCTGGTCGGCCCACGGACTCACCGACACGCGCTTGAGGTTCGGGAGTTCCCTTTTCAGCAGCGGCATGCGCAGGTGCAACGGCTCGCAGCAGCCGTAATAGCACATGCCGAACCGGTCCACGATCGCCTTCTGATACGGCAGCACGAATTCACCGAACTGGTCCGGACCCACGCCCACGGTCTCCTGCGATTCGCTGAGCACCCACAGATCGCGGGCGGATACGGGTCCGCCGTTACGCGGAAGCGCATGCGTATAGCCGATACTGCCGGAGCCGATATAATCATATTCGTTATTTAATGAAAAGAGCTGCTCGTGTTCGAGAAAGTCGATGAACGCCAGCTGATCGTCGCGCAGGAATGCCATGAGACGGTGCAGGCCCTCGGGATCCATGCACATGTACAGCATCAGATTGTCCAGGCCGATCAGGTTGATGGACGCGCCGGTCAGGCCGGTGGTCCACCAGAACCCGCCGCGAATGCGCACATCGAGGATGCCGCTAAAAATGCTCTTTGCGTTTTCAAGGTTTTCCATGGTGGCATTACGGTCGACGCTGAAGGTCCGCGGACGGAGTTTGGCGAAATCTTCCTGAAGGTTGTTGAGCGCCGGGATCCACTTTTTCGCGCTTTTTTTCCCTTTATTATCCGTCGAATGTTCCTCGGCATGGACGCCGAAATCGCTCGTGCGCACATGCCAGTTGACGTCCCATGTCGAAGGGATGACATGATCGTCTTTAATGGATTCAATGTAAAAGAGTTCGCCCCGGAGTCCCCGCTCCATGTCGCGCGCATCAGGATCTGCGCATTCGAGGGTCGATTGGGGCAGCACTTCGTCCGCAACGTCCCACAGTTCGGTAAGGAGCATGGGACGGCTGGTCGATAATCCTTCGTCAAGCGCATACCAGGCCGCCTTGCGTTCAAGGTTTGCAGGACTGTTTGCCAGGACCGCCTTGCGCTCCGCGAGACGGCGCAGGATCGAAAGATCGTGGGAAGGAAGATCATTGGCGTTTTTCATGGTGCGTCCTTTTTGTCAGATAATCGGGGATTGATGCGACGATGATGATAATATACTCGTAACCGGGGGCGGGCATTTCGCGGATATGGGGTATTATTTCGCATTGGTGGAAAAACGCGGCATGTCATTGCGAGCGGAGCAAAGCAATCTCCCCGCCTGCCTCTGGCCTTTGGCTTCTGACCTCTGGCCTCTGACCTCTGACTTCTGGCCTCTGGCTTCTGGCCTCCGGCCTCTGTCTTCCGGCCTACTCGATTTTATGCACCACGATCGCGCTCGTGCCGCCGGTAGAGGCGCCTATCGTGGACACCATGAGGACATGACTCCCCCGCTGCGCCAGACCGAGTCTCCGCAGGATTTTCACCCCATGCGCCAGGCTCTCCTCAAATGTCAATCGTCCGGAGATGGGATACGGATAGACGCCCCACATCAGGTGCAGACGGCGTGCAACGTCATCCGCATGCGTAAAGGCAAGGATCGGCGCGGCCGGGCGGTCGGCCGACACCATGCGCGCGGTAAAGCCGGACCGCGTGAGCACGAACACGGCGCGCACCATGAGGTCGCGGCTGATTTGCGCCGCCGCGGTGCCCAGCGCCGCCTGCACCAGGTTGCTTTCATCGGAACCGGCCTTGGTGAACCGCCCGTTCTGGGAGAAAAACTGATACGCCTCGGTCTCGCGCAGGATGGAATCCATGGTGGCAAACGCTTCCAGGGGATATTTTCCCGAGGCGGTTTCCGCGGACATCATGACCGCGTCGGCGCCGGCAAGGCATGCGCCCGCCACGTCGGTCACTTCGGCCCGCGTGGGACGGCTGTGTTCTACCATGCTCTCAAGCATTTGCGTGGCGACAATCACCGGCTTGTTGTGCTGGTTGGCGATGGCGATGAGTTTGTTCTGGATGATCGGCACTTTGCGCGCGGGAAGCTCGACGCCAAGATCCCCGCGCGCGACCATGATCCCGTCGGACAGCTCCACGATGCGACTGATGCTTTTCAGCGCTTCCGGCTTTTCGATTTTCGCGATGATATGCGTCTGCGCTCCCAACTTTTTAAGATGGCGGCGCAATTCCTCGATATCATGCGGCTTGCGGACAAATGAGAGCGCGATGTAATCGACGCCGCCTTTGACGGCGAAGGCTGCGTCCCGCTTGTCTTTTTCGGTAAGCGCCTTCACCCCGAGCGGCGTATTGGGCAGGTTCATGCCTTTATTGTTTGTAAGCACGCCGCCGCGGACGACACGCGCCATAAGCCGGTTTCCGGCTTTCCGGAGTACCTTGAGTTCCAGATTCCCGTCATCCAGCAATACAGCATCGTTGATGCGCGCCTCGCGTATGATCGCGCGATATTGGGACGGAATCAGCTGTGCGTCGCCCAGCACCGGTTCGGCGGTGATCCAGACCCTGGCCCCGTCTTTGAGGGTCACGGCATCGCCTTTGAATTTGCCCACGCGGATCTTGGGCCCGCACAGGTCCGCGAGGATCGCCACGGATTTTCCAAGGGATGCGCAGATGGCGCGGATAAGACGGATGGTCTTGAGATGGTCCTCGGCATCGCCATGCGAAAAATTGATGCGGATGACGTTGACGCCGGCTTTGATCAGCTTTTCGAGCATGGCGCGCGAATTGGACGCCGGGCCGACCGTGGCCACGATTTTGGTGCGGCGGAAGTGCAGAAACCGGTGGCTAAGATCGATGCTGAAAAGAGAATCCTCGGCTTTCGTTTGAGCGGAAGTGCGCATGAGTTGACGGCTCCCCGGAAAGGTTTGGAGGTTCGCGAACAGAGCGCCGCCGGCGCTCCATGAAAACTATATGGTCGCGGCAAGCATAAGTCAAATCGGTTGCGGGGGAAATGAATGTATTTTTGCAGCTCTTCTCATGCGCATGCGAACCGGAGCGACGCGCCCATGAAAATCCCTTCCCGCGCAATCCTGTTGGCGGCCCTGCTGTTTTCCGCATCCTGCACTTCGCTGCGCGATGCCGCGCGCGCCGAGGCGCGCGCGATTTTCACGGCGCCGTCCGTGACGGACGCGGTGATCACCGATTCATCCATTGCCGGATTGCCGCCGCCCGTGCAGCGCTATCTGCGGTATTCCGGCGCCGTGGGCAAGCGGCCCGTTGCCGGGTTTCGCGCGCGGTTTTTCGGGGTCTTTAAAACGCAGCGCGACGCCGCATGGCTTCCTGTCAATGTGGAGCAATACGACCGCATCAATGATCCGGCGCGTATTTTCTACATCACGGGTGCGCGCAAAAACTGGCTTACCGTCGAAGGCCGTGACCGATATGTCAACGGGCAGGCGGCCATGCGCATCCGGTTGTTTTCGTTCTTCGATCTGGTCGACATGAAGAAAAAGGCGCTCGATACCTCGGGATTGGTGGCCTTTCTGAATGACCTGGTCCTCTGCCCCACCGCCCTGGCCGGCCCCGGGGTCCGATGGGCGCCCATGGATTCACTTTCGGCGCGGGGGACGATTGCCGACCATGGGATCACCGTCTCGGGGATTTTTCATTTCAATGACAAAGGGGAAATCGTTGATTTTGTGTCGCAGAACCGCTACGCGACCGTCGGCGACAGGGTGGTGCATGATACCTGGAACACACCGTTTTCAGAGTATCGAATGATTGGCGGCTTTATGGTCCCTATGCATGGCGAGGCGTATCATGACTATGACGGAAAAAAATTCTGCTATGCGAAATTCGATTTAATGGACATTGAATTTAATGCCGCCGGCCCATATTAAAACCCGCGCAATCCCGCTGTCGCCCGGATGAAATAAACGGCGCCGAAATCCGGGATCTCTAATGAAGGCCGGGTCACGTGACCCGGCCTTCATTATGTATATCCGCGCCGATATTGATTTTCATGCGGGCCCTAATATATGTTTATGCATACATAACCATAACCATGGCGGCCCCTTATGCTTCGAACTACCATTATGCTTCCCGAGGATTTGAAAAAGCGGGTGGAAACCCGCGCCCATCAGATGAACCTTTCGCTTGGCCAACTTCTGCGCGGGGCCCTCGAAGAATTTCTTCAACGCGATGAGCGAAGCCGCATCGACGATCCGCTCGCATCCGGGGAATACGTCATCACCGCGCCGGCCCCGCTTCACGTTTCCGAAAACGTCGACAAATACATCTACGGCAAAAAGAAGTGAATCGTTTCGTCTGGATTGACACCTCATTTCTGTATGCACTATTCGTGCAGAAAGACCAGAACCATGCGGCTGCCCAGCCGATCTGGACGACGTTTCTTCACAAACGAATAACCGGCGTCGTATCGAACCTTATTGTTACCGAACTGGGCACGCTTCTGGTCTATGCGTTTGACCATGCCACGGCCCTGCGCCAGGTCCGCCTGGTACTGGATTCCGCTCTGATCAAGCAAGTGTATATTGACGCCCGGATTGAGTCATCGGCGCTGGCATGGTGGAAAAAATACCAGGACCAGAAATTTTCGTTTACCGATTGCGTATCATTTGAAATCATGCGACGCACCGGCATTCGGCAGGCGCTATCGTATGATTGTGATTTCACGATTGCCGGTTTTGAACTGGTCCGCACGCCGCATGCGTTGTAAAGTGGGAATTCCGGATCTCCGCATATAGAAAAGGACGGCTGCGATCAGCCGTCCTTTTTCCATCCGAATTCTACCGCGGGATTACCAGCGATCTCTTCCGCCGCCGCCGCCGCCACCCCGACGATCGTTGCCATAGCCGCCGCGGCCGCCACTATGTCCGCCGCCACCGCCGCCGCGATGAAAATCGCCGCCGCGCCCGCCGCCGCCAAAACCGCCACGACCGCCGCGCTCACGCTCAACGGCAATACTCACCTTGAGCGGACGCCCCTCTAATTCCTTGCCGTTAAGCTCGGCAATCGCGGCATCCGCGTTTTCCATCTCGATAAACGCGAACCCGCGGGGGCGACCCGTATAGGTATCGCTGATGATGTTCACGGACGTCACTTCGCCGATCGCGCCGAAGAAAGCGCGAACGGATTCTTCCGTGGCGCTGAACGGCAGGTTCCCCACATAGAGCTTCTTGGGCATAAAGCCTCCGGGTTAGAATTGAATTTTGTCCGCCTATTATCAGATACACCCGCAAAGGCTTGTATCGCAGAGATGCAGTGAATGTGCGACTTCGCACGAGTGAAAAGAAACGGCGGCGTAATTGCGTTACGTAAAATACAATTGTGCATTCCGCGATACAATATTCCGGCTGATTTCCGGTATTCCAAGGAATTCCGGACCTGGGAATCACCTATTTTACTGCAAAGCCATCCGCCATTAAATCCATATGCCGGAAATACTGAAAGACAAAGCGCAGGATACGCCCGCTGAAAAGCGGCCGCCCATGGTTGACGCCGATAAACCGGACAACGCCGCGCCGCCGCTTCCCCGGAAAAACCGCACGCAGAACCGCGTTTTCATCATCGTTACGGTCGTGCTGCTGATTGCCGCGCTGTTGCCGGTGTTCCGGATATTCGCTGTTCCGGTTGTTGCCGCAGCGGCTTTTTCCACGCTTTTTTATCCCTGGTATCGCTTTTTCCTCAAGCTGCTGAAGAACAATCGCGGTCTGGCGGCATTTGTCTGCTGCATAAGCATTTTCATCGGCGCCATCGTTCCGGTGTATACCATAGGATTTCTGGTTACCAAGCAGGCGATACATCTTTTTAATGAATTTCAACCTCAATTGCGAGAGATGCTCAACAGCAGCAATGATGCGCTTATTCAAAAATTCGTCCCGGCGAAAGCGTTTGAATTTCTCCAGCAACTCGACATCGATTGGCGCGCGCCGTTGATCGATGGTGTAAAGCTGGCGGTAACAAAGCTCTCAACAATCATCAATCGAACGTCAGCGGGATTTTTTCTTCTTCTCTTCAATGTTTTTATCATCTTTTTCACCATGTTTTATTTCCTCATGGACGGCAGGGCCATGGTCGACAAGGCCATCTATTTATGTCCTTTGCGCCGCGAATATTCAATGATGCTCTTGAGCCGGTTCACGCTCATCAGTCGCGCACTTGTCAAGGGCACGATCATCATCGGCGCGATCCAGGGAACGCTGGGCGCCATTACGCTGCTGATATTCGGCGTTCCCTACTGGCTCCTCTGGTGGATCGTCATGATCCTGCTTGGCTGCATCCCCATGCTGGGAGCATGGGTTGTGCTCCTGCCTGCCGGCATCATTGAAGTGCTGGCCGGGCATTATGTAAAGGGCCTTGGGATCCTGCTGGTCCAGTTCCTGATCATCTCCAACATCGACAACGTCCTCAAGCCCCGTCTGGTTGGACAGGGAGCCCGGATGCACGACCTGGTCGTCTTTTTTTCGATCATCGGCGGCGTTGCGGCGTTCGGCCCGCTGGGCGTCATCGTGGGCCCGGTCATCGCCGCGCTGCTCGTTGCGCTGATGGAAATTTACAGCATGGAATTCAAGGAATACCTGCATGAAACCGGCATGCTGCCGGCGATAGCGATGCGTGAAAAGGGCGGGCGGGGACCCGGCTGATGGCGGCGGCCTGGCGCGCGCCGGTTGCCGATGATCGGGCCGTGAAGGTATACTGAGCATGAACATCGTGGAAAGGACGCGGCATGCTCTATCAAAACGCCGAAGACGCGGTTCGTTCATGCCTCGAAAGCAATGAAAAGCTGCTCTGGAGCGGCAAACCCGCGGGCGGCGTTCGCCTGAGGGCTGCGGACGCGTTTATGATCCCCTTCAGCATTTTCTGGACGGGGTTCGCCGCGTTCTGGGAAATCATGGCCTGCTCCGGCCTTTGGGCAAAAGGAGCGGCAAAAGATGCGGGATGGTTCTTCTGGATTTTTCCCCTCTGGGGGATCCCCTTCATTCTTGTCGGACTGTATCTCATGTTCGGCAGGTTCTGGACGGATGCGAAACAGCGGGAAAACACCTCGTACGGCATCACCGACCGCCGGGTCATCATGATCTCCGGACTGTGGAACCAGAAAGTCAGGAGCCTGGACCTGAAGTCATTATCGGATTTCACCATGACGCAAAGCGCCGACGGCTCCGGGAGCATCACCATGGCGCCGCTCAACCCTCTGCTGCAATTGCTGGGAAATCCCCGATGGTCAGGATCATCGGACCAGACGGCGATACCCACGCTGGAGATGATTCCCGAGGTCGCCAAGGTGTATAAAATCATGCGGGAGGCGCATTCAAGTATAGTGAAGACGCAGAAGCCTGCGGAGGCGCAATAATGTAGTATATTTTAAGCACGCATGAAAAAGAAGCTCTATATTGAAACTTCGGTGTGGAACCAGCTTGAGCATACCGATCGACCGGATTGGCGGGATGCGGCAGAGCGATTTTTCGGCACGATTGCAACCGGGATTTACAAGGCCTACATCTCAAGCGTAGTTGTCGACGAAATTAACGCCACAGCAAATAAGCAATTGCAGGCAAAACTGGTAGAACACATCAACCTTATCAACCCGGTTATGCTTGAGTTCGATAATGAGGCGCTGGCGCTTACCGAGCAATATATTGCATCTGAGTTTGGCGGAGCAGGTTCGCAGCGAGTATATAATGATTGTCGACATGTTGCGATTGCAACTATTAACGATATAAAACATATTGTGAGTTTTAACTGTCGGCATCTGGTAAACGACCGCCGCATCGACGGATTTAACGCCATTAACATACGCTGCGGCTACGATCATTTGATTGACATCTCCATGCCGCATAAATTCGTAATTGGAGATAAAGAGGATGAATTATGAACTACGGAAAAGCAGTGGAAGAAGTCTGGGCATGGCGCGAATCATTCGAGAAGGATTTGGGCAATGTTCCACGCGAAAAGCAGGTAAAGTACATCAATGAGACCGCTCAGAAAGCGTGCAAAAATTTAGGAATAAAATGCCGCAAACCTGCTGCGCATATCAGAGAGCGCGCATAAATCCCGCCTCTGGCTGTTGCAAGTGTAATGCTGTGCTTTTAAGAATCGAATATGCCTGTTGCTGCAAAATCATAGTGCCTCGATGCTACGAGCACTCTTGATCATTTCCCAATCACCACCGCCCTACTACATCTCGCCCCCACTTTCACGGCATATGCACCCGCCTTCCATCCCCGCACCGATATCACGCTCTCCTGTGTCACCGCCGCCATCCTCCCGGCCGCATCGATGATCGTGATCCGGTCGCCTGCATTAATGCCGGAAACGACAATCGTGTTTCCCGCGCAGGTTACGCGCATGTGCGTGCGCCCGACCGCGCCGATCCCCCGCATTCTCACCGCATTTCCCCCCATGCTGCCGATACGCATGCCGTTGCCGAAACTGGCGATCCACACCCGGTCGTGGTTATAGGGATTGAAAAAGACGCGCTGCGGGTGGCTGAAGGGATAGCTTGTCACCAGCGAAAATACCGGGGCGGCGGCGGTCAGGTTCGACGTGTACCACAGGCCGTTCGATTCCGTGGTGACGAACATTTCGTCATGATTGTCCGGGTTGATGGCGCACGACGGCACGCTCAGTATGTCGGCCGTATTCGTCAACCGCACCCAGGTCTGACCGCGGTTGACGGTGCGATACAGCCCGCCCAGATCATTGGCCGGGCCGCCCCATCCGCTGTAGACGCAGGCGTACCAGGTGTTCTGCGCTGCGTCGAATGGATCAATGACGATGTCGCGCGTCCAGTAGCGCATGCCGGCATGCGAAACGTCGCTCCAGGTCTGGTTCGACGGATTATAGGTGAAGACGCCGGAGCTCTGGATGAACGCGCCGGTGCTGTCGCGTCTGCCCGACCAGGTGGAAACGACCGTGCCGTCATTCAATACGGCAATAACCGCCGGGTGTCCCTGCGTGCGCGGCGGGTTGGCAAGCTTCGCCCATGTGGCGCCGGCGCCTGCATTCAGATTGTTCGTAACGTAAATGCCGCCAAGAGAATGGGTGTAGTCAACGACACTGGCGTAAAGCCGGTTCGCGTTCGCGGGGTCAAGGGCCACCCAATAGACCGGTTTCCCGAAATCATGCAGGTCCTGCCATGCAGCGCCGCCGTTCGTGGAATAAAGCACTTTGCCGGCGGCATACGAGGACTCGATACGGACGTCCTGCAGATACGTGCTCTCATAAAGATCGTGGATGCTCGATGTCGCCGCATAAAGCGTTCCGGTGGCCGGATGCTTGACCATCCAATACATCGTATTCTGCGAATGGCCGGTGTAGTTGAACGACCAGCTCGTTCCGCCGTCGACGCTGCGCATGCCCTTGACGTCAGTATACGGTGCGAACATGTTGAGCGAGTCGATCCAGAACACCTGCCAGCAGCTCGTGTTTTCCAGCCCAACGCTGTGATAGCTTTTTCCCTTGGGCGTGGCGGATCCCGCGGCGTTCTGGTCACTGATGGAGGTGTACGCCTGCTGCCAGCTTGCGCCGCCGTCCGATGTCTTGGTGATGAATCCCCAATCAGTAAACAGCACGCGGTTGGCATTGCGAAGGCAGACGGCAAGGCCGAAGAGCGATCCGGACCAGCCCCAGTTGATATCACCCTGCCATCCGCACCATCCCGTAATCATGTTCTGATTGCTGGTGAGGTTCAGCATATGCGTCCAACTCTGGCCGCCGTTGGTTGATTTCATGATATTCGCCTGATCATTGGCGTCCGCGCCGCCGAGATAGACCGTCGTGATGTCATTGCCCGCCATGGCGACGTACATCATCCGGTCGGACGCCGGCGTGATGCCGGTCATGCGCGATGTCCAGCTTGACGCACCGTAATCGAGCGAATAGACGCCATGCATGGCGCCGCCGTAATCGCTGCCCACCATGCCCGGCCAGATGTTGCCGGAATCGGCTGTGAGCGCGAATAGCCGCGTAACGCCGTCTGCTTTAGCGCCGGTAAATGAGTAGATGCGTTGACCCGCGGGAATCCCGGTTGCGGTGGAGAAGGCAAACGTCGTGCCGCCGTTCGTCGATAGCAGCAGGCCGTCGCTCGTGCCGATACAAATGCTGTCGCCGGCGAAGAACGCGCCGCCCACCAGCACGCCGGCGCCGCTGTTCGGGGCGGCATGGATCTGCCGGAAGCTCGTTCCGCCATTGGAGGAAAAATGGATGGAGCCATAATACGCGATGACGATGCGATCGGAATGATCATAATCCGCGGCTATGAAATACGTTTGCTCCGATGCATCCGGGTTCCCCGGCAGCGAAGACCATGTTGCGCCGCCGTCAATTGATTTGACCGGAGCGATCTGCCAGTTGCCGAAGCTGATGCAGTAGCGGACCAGCGGATTATTGGTAAAACAAACGGCGGACTCATGCCCGCCCACGACCTGCGTGAACGGCGCTACATCATGCGATGCGGCGAAATTCGCGGTATGAAAGAGCTCGCTCATGTCGCAGGAGACATAGAATTCATCGGGATTGCCGGGATTGATTGAAGGGGAAAAGAGGGCCCCGCCGCCGCCCGGGCCGCGCGGAAGCCAGAGGGTTGGCGCCGCGGCATGGAGGATCGCGATTATTGTTATGACGAGCGCCGGGGCCGCAATCTGATGTTTCATGAGTCGCCTCCATTATTAGTGCGGACGTTCGCATATCATATGCTGATTTACATTCAAGATACGCCATCGTTCCGTCGTAGGGACGTTCAATTGAACGTCCCTACTTGAATGCAAATTCAACTCACCACATATTCCGGAAATCCGCTTTGCCGAACGTATATTCCCGCGTAGTAAAATAGCTCGATGCGTCCGGCTTTTTCGCCAGTTTCAGGCTGTCCCGGTTGAACAGCCGGCGCACCAGCGCAATGGGCGTTAAAAGCAGCCCGAAGGTCAACGCCAGAAGGATGCGGCTGTTGATTGCGCCCAGAATGCGGCCGATCCACAGCATGATGCGCACGGTCCATGCCGCCGCAATCCGGGAAACAAGGCCGGCTGCCGCGATGGCGCCGGCGGAATACAGGAACCATTGATTATGGGAAATCGCGCCGATTCCGCCAAGCACCAATGCCAGCACGGCAATGCCCGCGAGATCATCCCTCCGTTTCTTCTCCGGATCCGGCGCGTGAACGGACGATAGCCGGTTTTTAAGGCGGGCCTGATACCCGGCTTCGGACCATGGTGGTTGGGCTTTCTTATCAAAAAGCAAGTTGCCGATTGCCAGATAGTCCATATCCGCGGTCATGAAGCACCGGTACGCATCTTCCGGCGTACAGACGATCGGTTCGCCGCGCACGTTGAAGCTTGTGTTGATGATCATGGGGCAGCCTGTTGCCCGCTCGAAAGCATCGATAAGCCGCCAGAACGGCCCGTTGGTATTTCCGTCAACCGTCTGCAATCGTGCCGAATAATCGATATGCGTGATTGCCGGCACGTCGGACCGGATGAAATAAAGCTTGTCATTCAGGGAGCGCGAATGATAATCCGAAGGCAGCGCCTTTCGGTGCCCCGGCTTTACTTGCGCGGTAAACAGCATATAGGGCGACGCCCTGTCGGGATCAAAATAATCCGCTGCTTTTTCCGAAAGCACCGCGGGCGCGAACGGCCGGAAACCTTCGCGCTTTTTAATGGCAAGATTGAGTGTCTTCTGCATTGCAGGACTGCGCGCATCGCCCAAAATGCTGCGGTTTCCCAATGCTCGCGGGCCCCATTCCATGCGGCCCTGGAACCAGCCGACAACTTTTCCGTCGGCCAGCAGCCCGGTAACTCGCCCACAAAGATCCCCGATATCGGCGCAGGTCACGCGCGGGGCATTCTGCTTTTCAGCCCACTGTGCGACGAACTGATCCGAATACGCCGGGCCTAAAAGCGCGCCGCGCATGCGGCCGCATGCGGGTGTGCGCGGCGCGCCGAAATGCAGGTGGAGCGCGGAGAGCGCGGCGCCCAGGGCGCCGCCGGCGTCGCCGGAAGCCGGTTGCACCCAGATGTCGTCGAACAATCCGGCAGCCAGTACGCGTGCATTGCTCACGCAATTGAGTGCGACGCCGCCCGCGAGGCACAACTTCCGGGAACCCGTAAGCTCGCGGGCCGTGCGCGCTATTTTCACGACAATTTCGTCGGTCACCTGCTGGATCGCCAAAGCCAGATCGCAATGGTGCTGCTCAATCGAGGACTCGGGTTGTCGCGCGGAAAAACCGAATAATCGTTCCCATGCGCGCGTATGGACCATGCGCATACCCGCGGCATACTCAAAATACCGCTGGTCCATCCATAACGATCCGTCTTCCTTTACGTCAATAAGCGACCGGCAAATGGCCTGTTTGAATTCCGCGACGCGCGCGGATGCAGGATCTCCATACGGCGCCAGACCCATCAATTTGTATTCGCCGGAATTCACTTTGAAGCCGAGATAGTAGGTGAATGCTGAATAGAGCAGGCCCAGGGAATGCGGGAAGACAAGTTCGCGCAGGACCTTGATGGAGTTTCCAACGCCATGCGCGATGGAGGCGGTGGCCCACTCCCCAACGCCGTCCAGGGTCACGATCGCCGCCTCATCAAACGGCGAGGGATAAAACGCACTAGCCGCATGTGACAAATGGTGCTCGGAAAAAAGCAGTCTGGACTCTCCTACAACCGTTCCGTCAATGCGTTTGAGTTCATCGCTCATGCGCTTTTTCAGCAGCAGCTTTTCCTTGATCCAGAGCGGCATGGCCGCCATGAATTGGCGCAAACCGCGAGGCGCAAATGCATAATAGGTTTCCAAAAGCCGCTCGAATTTCAGGAAAGGCTTGTCATAGAAGACGACGGCGTCAAGATCGGCGAGAGAGCCAAGCGTTCCCGAACTTTTGCAGAAATCAAGGCAGGTGCGGATGGCATGCGTTGGGAAAGCGGGATCGTGTTTTGTGCGCGTAAAGCGCTCTTCATGCGCGGCAAAAAGGATTTCCTCGTCGCGGATCAGCGCGACGGCGGAATCATGGTAGAATGCGGAAATACCGAGGATCAGGGGCATAGGTGATCGTTGGAATGCATGCGGCTAGAACAGCGTATAAATAAACGGCGCGACAACGCTGCTTTCGGCCAGAATGACCAGCAGGCCGATGAGAATCAGCACCACGACAACCGGCAAAAGCCAGAAGCGCTTGCGGACTTTCAGGAAACTCCAGAATTCCTTGAGAAACGATAAATACCCCATTGGTCCGAATCTCCTGTTCAGGATTTGATTTCCATTGCCGCGCGTTGTTTCCGGATGATCATCAACGTTATTGCCGTTATCAGAAACAGCGTTTCCACGCCGATGAATCCGAACATAATTGCCGCGCCGCTCGAGGTAAATCCATAGGAGTGCAACCCAACGCCCAGCAGATTAACGCCCAGCCAGGCGAACATGATCAGCATCAGCCCGATGATCGTGCCGACAGCCATGCCGAATTCGCCGATCAGGCGGCCTGCCTTTGCATGAAAAAGCATGGCGCACCAGAGGATGATCAGCAACGCGCCGTTTTCCTTTGGGTCCCAGCCCCAGAAACGTCCCCATGCCTGCTCCGCCCACATGCCGCCCAATACGGTCCCTATGGTGGTGAATATCAGGCCGAAGGCGAGCAGCCCGTACAGCGCGCGATAGTGCTGCTCTGATGTGACGTTTTTCCCGGGCGCGAAGATCGCATGGATGCAATACAGATGGCCCGCAATGCCGGCGGCCCCGCATCCCGCATAGCCCAGGGTCACGGTCATGATATGGGTTGACAACCAGAAATTGCTGTTCAGCACCGCCGTGAGCATGCCCATGGTGTCGCCGTCCGCGTCATAGCGGCCGGCAAGATGCAGCAGCAGGAACCCGCCCAGCGACGCGATGAACAACCCGATAGTGGAGCGCTGGAGAAATCCGATGAACAGCCCCAGCCCCACGCAGCATAGCGCCGTAAAAACGAACGTCTCATAGAGATTGGCGACCGGCGACCGGTGCAGGATGATCATGCGCAGGATAATTCCGAAGATCTGCAACAGCACGCCGGCGACAACCGCAACGGTCCCGGCAATCGTCAGCCGGCGTCTCTGAACGGCAAGGCTGATCAGCGCACACAGCAGCGCGATGCCGTAGATGATTTTCGCGCGCGAAAACGGGTCTATCCGGTTATACAGGAGTTCGATGCCGGGATCCGCGATCGAGGCTGTGCCTCCCGCGCCATTCTTGACCAATGCGCAGAATTGACGTACCGAAGCATCAAATCCCGCCTGATCCCCTTGACGGAAGGTTTGCCAGATCTCACGCACCAGCCGCATTTCAGGCTTGCCCACTGCCTTCTGTCCCAGGCGCGCGGCCATGCCCCAGGGGCTCAGCCATGTTTCGCCGCTGCTGTCGGAAAACGGGATGATGTGCACCGGCGGATTTTCAACATCACCTGCCATGCGGTACATGGCGTGCGCGATGCCGATGACTTCCGTATCAAGATGCGACCAGCCCTCGGCCTTTCGCGCCTGGATTTCCTGCATGGCCCGGCTCAGGCGCGAGGAACGCATCAGCAGGTCCCAGTACGATGCATACTGCTGCGCGGAATCCATTTCCAGGAATGCAGCAAGCGCGGAATCGCGTACGTCAAATGTCTGCGATTGTTCAAAGAGCGTGAATGCCGAAAGCAGTTCGGCATAGGCATTCAGGTTTTCATTGGTCCGCAGGAGATCGTTTTCAAAAGCGGAGCGATCTTTCGGCTCGGTCATGGAGGATTTCCGCGCCAGCTTTGCGAACACCTCATAACCCTTTTCAAGCTGCGCATAGCTGTAGCGCCGGCGTTTTTCCGGAGCAATGCCGATTGCATCGGCTATTTCAGGATTGTTGATCAGGAATATGCGAGTGTCCATGGCCTGTTCCGGCCTGAAAAGCGCGCCGGAAAGCCACTCGATCGCTGAGCGGCCTTCATAGGTTTTGCGGCCGGAAAACCGGACAAGCAGGGACCGCGCATAGGTGTCCAGCGGCTTTTTCCTGCCTTCATCGAGTACCATGACGCGTGCCAGGGCATCGGTCCGCACCGGCGATCGTTCCGCGAGGCCGGCGATTCCCGATACCGAAAGGCAGAACAGCAGCAACGATGCGGTGCGCATGATCATGGCCGCCGCCGTTGCAAGCCGGAAACCAGCTTAATGACAAAATGCAACAACAACCCCATGCCGGCGATGATCCCTGCGATTGAAGGGACCATGCGCGCCGGGTTTTTGACGACAGCCAGCGTGGATGATTCGCGGCCTTCCGGCGCATCGGCGTACGACGATTGATAGAAGGCATAATCGCGCCAGCGCAACGGTCGGTTCATGGCGATGACCGCATCGCGGTCCACATTCGGGCCGGTGATATGAACGCGACTCTGGAAGCTGAGCGGTATCGAGGACCCGGGATGGAATTTTTTTTCAAAATCGAGCAGCGTGATAGTGACCGGCAATGGCGCCGGGTTGCCCTGATCGTCATGCGCCATGGCGGACGATTGGCCCTCGGCCAGCTCCAGAGCCGACTCCCGCGAAACATGATGGCCATATGCCCCGCCAATCAGGAGGATAATGACGCCGGCATGGATCACGAACAATCCTGCATTTGCCGGACGCCGGCGGATGCGGAAGAGCATGGACGCCAGCAGATTGCAGACGCAGACCAGTCCGACAAGCTTGACGCCCGGGAATGGCAGCCAGCCGCCGATCAGAACAATCCATGCGCCAAAAAAACGCTGCTGGGCCTCATACAGGCCATGGGAGGCCTGGAATATCGTTCCCCAGAAAACAAGCACGGCAAGGATAAGCAGGCAGGTTGTAGTGAGTTTAGGAGAAGATAGGACCCGGATTCCGGTTTTAAAAAACTCCAGCATAGTATGAAAATATGACCGGGCCGGGCAATGCTTCAAAGGAACGCAGCATCCAGGTGATTTCAGGAATGGGGGTATCCACTTTACTCAGCAACCCCCAACCTGATGTGTTTTCCTGATTTTAGGCCTCTCACATGCTTGATGATTCCTTGG
>Ga0315279_10004765_pt1 | contig 18056 bp, 18 predicted proteins | sample YL17G06_20_MG_FD_203694 | JGI IMG/M metagenome (GOLD analysis project Ga0315279, IMG submission 203694) | Sediment microbial communities from Yellowstone Lake, YNP, Wyoming, USA - YL17G06_20 | ecosystem: Environmental > Aquatic > Freshwater > Lake > Sediment | place: USA: Wyoming | collected... | reverse complement strand
TGAACGCGCTCTACGTCGAGGCCGGCATTCGCGGCGTGGAGATCGGCACCGTGATGTTCGGGCTCCATCCGGACGGCAGCGAAACGCCGGCCGCGATGGACCTGGTGCGCCTGGCCGTTCCGCGCAGGGTCTACACCCAGTCGCACATCGACTACGTCGCCGAGGCGGTCATCGGCGTCGCCGCGATGCGCGACCAGCTGCGCGGCTATCGCATCGTCTCGCCGCCGAAGGTGCTGCGGCACTTCACCGCGCAGTTCGAGGCGCTCTGACACTGGTTCCGGGCTCCAGGCTCCTGGCTCCAGGCGGGCCCGACTCGGCCCTGAGCCCCAAGCCCTGAGCCGGTTTCTTTCCCTATCGTTACTTCGATCGGGGTTGCGCGGCGGCCGCGGCCGGGGTCTGCCCCGGCGGCGCGGGCGCGGGCGGGGCCGTGAAGGCCGCGTACGCCATGGCCACCCCAAGAGCGAACGCGACGATCCGGTGCCTGCGGCCTTTCACTTTCACGCGCGCCAGCGCCACGCCCACCTCGAGGGCGAACGCCAGCGGCAGCACGACGAGCGCTCCGACGAACGCCCCCTGCAGGAAGTAGGGCAGGCGTTGCCAGAAACTGGCGCCTTGCAGCAACTCGATATAGGTGCGGTGCCAGGCGATGCCCGTCCCGAACGCCGCGAGACCGTAGCAGGCGGCCAGCGCCGCCACGATGCGGCCCGCGATGGGCAGCGGCGAACCGACGGTCAGCGACACGAGCGCCAGCGCGATCACGGCAATGGTCGTCAGCGACAGCACCGTCGACGTAGGGAGCGTGCCCACACGCATCCCGTCGCGCACCCCATCCGGCATCGATGCGGTGATCGCGAGCAGCGCGAGGAACAGGAACGAGGAGAGCCAGATGGTGGCGACGGGGCCGGGACGGCTGGCACGATGCTGCCGCACGAGCCACACCGTGAAGCTCACGTACGCCACAACCGGGAGTGCCACCCAGAAGCGGACGTCGGCGCCGGATCGGTAGGTCTCGACCGCTGCGTCGACCAGCAGCGCGTAGAGCAACAGCGCCACGATCGAGAACATCGCGCGGCGCAACGTCAGACGGGCGCGCCCGGCCGGGCGACCGGGAGGTGCGGTGTCGGTCATCGGAAGCGAAACGGCAGCCGCGTGTGGCGTTCCCCTCTGCCCGGGACGCGCCGGCTGCACCACCTGCTTTGAGTGTATCGCGACGATGCCTTCGAAGCCACCCGGGAGAGGCGGCCAGGTCGCCGCCCCGTGCCCCACCCCACGCCGATGTGAACCGGAAGGCCTGCACGCTCGTAGATCAGGCCGAAGCCATGTATGCTGAGCACGCTCCTGGGACAATCGCGATGCGCCGCGTCCTGAGGATTGCCGGCTTCCTGTCTCTGTGCGCCGTGTGGGTATGCGGCGACGCGGCGTCCGCCGCACAAGATCGGAGCACCGCGAGCGTCTCCCTGCTCGAAGTGCTGCGCGAGACGGGAGGCACCAGGGATGGCCTGCCTGTCTACGATCATCACCCCGACGCCGCGCGCTATGTCGCGGGGCTCGCACGAGGCCTGTCGGGCCGCCTGCTGCGACTCTACGCGATCGAGCAGCACTACCTGCAGGCAAAGAACGGCACCGACCCCGAGCCGGCCTACCTGCTCGTCTCCACCCGGATGGGAGGGTTTCCCCGATTCGGGTTCTACCTGGGCTCGCGCGACAAGCGAACCGCGGGCTACGTCGACTTGCCCGCGGCCCCGAGGATCGGCGGCCGGTTCGGCGCGATGGATCAGATCTTCCCGCACGAACTCGGGCACGTGATCCTCGTGCAGCTCGCCGGGCCGCCCAGACACGGCGGCTCGAACCAGATGCACGCCATCGGCGTGCGCACCGACGCGTTCAACGCGTTCAACGAGGGCTTTGCCGAGCACTTCCAGGTGCTCGCCCTGGACGACCCGGACGCCCTTCCCGAGACCCGGCAGCTGCTCCGCGATGATTTCTTCGAACGGCGCGCGTCGATGCAGCTTCGCGAATACGCGCAGGAACTGGAGGCGCGCTGGCCGCTGCCCGGGCGCCGCCGCGCCGCGTTTCCGCTGTGGTTCAGCGGCAACGAGCAGGCACTCCGCTTCTACGCGGTGAAAGCGAACGCCTTCGCCCGGCAGCCGCAGATCCCGCCGCGGCTGCTGCGGGCGGACCCGTACGAGGCGTACTTGCTCGAGAACATCGTGCCCGGTCGCCCGTCCGATCCGCCGAAGAACGCGGCGCAACTGGTGTCGACCGAGGGCGTGGTCGCCGCGCTGCTCGTCGCGTGGGTGAACGACGGCGAGATCCAGCGCGTGCGCCGCGAGCCGGCGTTCTACGCGCCGTTCGGCGTCGGGCGCGACGCGGTGTCGCCGCTCGAGAACGCCTACCTGAAACTGTTTCACGCCTTCTTCGTCGCGCGGCCGTCGGACCTGCGAGAGGCGATCGCCGGCTACGAGGCGTGTTTCCCGGACGAGGCGGCCGTCGTCGATCGTCTCGTCCGTCGCATCTCGCTCGGCCAGTCGCTGGGCGGCGCGCCGGCGATCTGGCTTGCCAACGAGGACTTCCGGATCGGGACGTCGGTGTTCGACCAGTTCCGGAGCCTGCCGCGCGTTCATACGTTCGATCTGAATGCCGCCAGCACCGTCGATCTGGTGGCCGTGCCGGGCATCGATCGGCAGCTGGCGGACGCGATCCGCCGCCGCGGCCCGTATCGAAGCCTCGAGGATCTGGGGACTGTGCAGGGCATGGACGCGGCGCTCATGGCACGATTCCGGACGCTCGCGCGGCGGGCGACCGCAAGGCGCCAGAACGCGGCAGACGAGGAATCCTCGCTCTCCCTTGCCGCGATCCTGCGCCCCTACCTGTGGCGACTGGCGGTGCTCGCGGTGGCCGCCGGCCTGCTGGGCGGCGCCGCGTATCGCCTGGCCGTTCCACGGACCTGGCCGCACGCGGCGGCGAACGGGATCGCCGCGGTCGTCATCGGCGTGTTCCTGGAGATCGCGCTCGACTTCCCGCCGGGCGTGCTCGCCGTCGTCGGCCCGCTATTGTTCCTGGGTGTTCCCGCCGCGCTCTACTGCCTGCTGTTTCCCGGTCGCACAGCCAGGCGCGTGGCCGCGACGCGCGCGGACGGCCGGCGCCCGGCTCGTGGCTGGCTGGCGTTGCGGGTGCTGTTCGCCTGGAGCCTGGCGGGGCTCCCGCTCGTCCTGATCATCACGCCGCATTTCTGATGTGGGAGGTGCGCATGGATCTGGATCTGGTTTCCGTCGCGCTGCCGGAAGGCACCAACGTGGTCATCGGACAAACCCACTTCATCAAGACGATCGAAGATCTGTACGAGGTGGTCGTGACGAGCGTGCCGCAGGCGCGCTTCGGCGTGGCGTTCAACGAAGCGTCCGGGCCGCGCCTGGTCCGGGTCGAAGGCAACGCCGACGACCTTCGCCAGGCCGCTGCCGAGGCGGCGCTCGCCATCGGGGCGGGGCACGTGTTCGTGCTGTTCCTGCGCGACGCGTTTCCCATCAACGTCTTGAACCAGATCAAGGCGTGCGCGGAGGTGTGCCGCATTTTCTGTGCGACCGCGAATCCCCTGCAGGTGGTCGTCGCCGTCAGCGACCAGGGGCGCGGCGTGCTGGGCGTCATCGACGGTGCCACGCCGCTCGGCGTGGAACAACCGGCGGACCGCGAGGCGCGGCAGGCCTTTGTGCGGAAGATCGGCTACAAACGCTGATGGTACAATAACTAGTCTGCCGGTTTCCGGCGCGTGACACCTGGCCCTCCGGATTGCAGACGCGAACATGAATCGGCCCCCGTTGTCCGAGGTGGACGACTTCCGTCGTCTCGTCGACCTTGCGCCCGACGCGATCCTCGTCGTCGATGCGGCCGGCACGATCGTGCTCGCCAACGCGCGGACCGAGGATCTGTTCGGGTACCCACGAGACGAACTGATCGGCGCTGCTGTCGAAATCCTGGTTCCCATTCGGTGCGCATGACCGGCGATGGCGATCGGCTGCTCCAGGTGATCTGGACCCTGCTGTCGAATGCGGTCAAGTTCACCCCGGCGGGCGAGCTGCCGGCTGGGTCGTCGTGTCACCTTGGTCGACCCGCCGAGTGCGTTTGACCACGCGCTCCACTTCGTGGGCAAGCACGTCGGGCAGGCACGGCTTCAGAATCAGGTCGTCGAATCCGCCGGCGCCCTGGCGCGCTGCAAACGCACGACGCGGCGGGGGATTTCCGCGTCCTGGTCAAAAAAGAGAACCAGGTGGTTGAATTCGTCGTCGACCACCACCCCTTCGACGTGGCGGGCTGGGACGGCTACGACTATCCCTGGGCCCTGAACATCGCGGATTTCGAGCCCAGGGTGGGTCGGTTTCACCTGCCTCCGCCCACGCATCAGACCTTCGAGGGGGACGGCTTCGTCGTCTGTTCGTTCTGCCCCCAGGCCCTACGATTTTGATCCGCAGGCCGTCCCGGTGCCCTACAATCACTCCAACGTGACAGCTTCCGGCCGCTGCGCGTCGCGAAGCCGGCAATCGCCATCGAGGATCCAGGCTGCCAGACGTCATGGCTCGAACAACGCTGAGCATGGACTGCGCCCGCACGCTCCTCACCTCGCTCGTGGACTATGCCGGGATCTTCCCGCCCGCGGAACTGCAGATGCGGACGGCGGTGCCGCGGTATGCAACCCACCGCGTCGGGCCGTACGCCTGGCTGCTGGGAGGGTTCGTGCTGCCGCTGGCGCAGTTGGAGGAGTTCGAGCACGCCTTCGACGACCTGCCCGCGGGTCAGCGCGCGACGCCGTGGGGCCTGTCGGTGCTGGCCGGCCGGAACCCGCAGGCCGAGGTGAAGAAGATCGTCGACTTCAACCGCCGCCACGGCGACGAAGGCCGGCAGGACGCCCGCATCGAATCCATCGAGATTAAGGTCCACAGCCTGGATGACATCGCGGCCGACGCGGACCTGATCGCCGAGCCGGCCGAGGTGTATTTCGAGGTCGGCGTCGCCACCGATCCCGGCGACTGGCTCGGCGCCGTCGCGGCGGCCGGCGCGCGCGCCAAGGTGCGCACGGGAGGCACGAGCCCGGAGCTCTATCCGACGGTGGCGCATCTTGCGAGGTTCCTGCAAGCGTGCGCCACCAACCGGGTGGCGTTCAAGGCAACCGCGGGATTGCATCACGCGGTGAGGGGCGACTACCCGGTGACGCCGGACGAGCGGAACGGTCGCGTCACCATGCACGGGTTCCTGAATCTCTTCCTCGCCGCCGGTCTCGCGTACACCCATCGGGTGGGCACGGAACTCCTCGAGACCGTGCTCGACGAACGGTCGGCCGACGCCTTTGCGTTCGGTCAGGCGGGAGTCACCCTTTACGGGAGGCGACTGAGCTGCGAAGATCTCGCGGCGACGCGGCGCCGCTTCGCCATCTCGTACGGGTCCTGTTCGATCGACGACCCGGTCGAAGATCTGAGGCGTCTCGGGCTGATTTAAGCACAACGTCGTCCGAAGTCCGACCACCCCCACAATCCTTCGCGTCGCAGCTGGGTCGAATCGGCCAACGGTCCCGCCACCGACTTTCCCATTCAGAACCTGCCGTTCGGTGTCTTCCGGCGGCGCGGCCCACGGTGATCGGATGACGGTGAGCCGCAGGCCGACACGTCCACTCCACTCGACGGACAGTGGGGTCGGGTCTTGCATCCCGGCATTTTGCACGTCTGGCCCCGAATCTGGGGGGCAAGACGTCGAAAAACTGGTGATGCAAGACCTGACCCCGCGAAGGGCGATATAATCTCTCCTCGCTTCCCGCCCCCGCTGCACCTGCTCCTGGCACCGTCTCCATCCTGCCGCTGCGCGGCCGGAGGTCATTCATGGATGAAGATCGCGACGACAAGGACGCACCCCCGTCTCAGGGCTTGAGCCGCCGGGGTTTCATCGCCACGCTCGGCACGGGCGCGGTCGCTGCCGCCGCCGCCGCCACGGCAGCGGGCGCCGCGGCGGGCGCTGAAGTCCTGCCGGACGCGGCCGAGATGCTCAAGGTCACGCTCACGATCAACGGCCGCCGGCACCGTCTGATGGTCGAGCCGCGCTGGTCGCTGCTGTTCGTCCTGCGCGACCAGCTGGGATTGACCGGCACGAAGGTCGGGTGCGAGCGTGGCGAATGCGGATCGTGCACCGTCCTGATTGACGGCAAGCCGCGCTACGCCTGCATGACGCTCGCCCTCGAGGCCGAGGGCGCGGACATCACGACGCTCGAAGGCCTGATGAAGGGCGAAGAGCTCGGGCCGGTGCAGCAGGCGTTTGCCGAAGAAGACGCGTTCCAGTGCGGCTACTGCACGCCCGGCCAGATCATGGCGGTCGAAGGCCTGCTGCGCGCCAACCCCAACCCGACGCTCGACCAGGTCCGGGAGGGTGTCGGCGGAAACCTGTGCCGCTGCGGTAGCTACCCGTTGATCTTCAAGGCCGCTCGACGCGCGGCCGAGCTGAAGAAGGGGAGGACGACATGAGCCGCGAGGACACGTACTGGGCCGACGACGAGCCGGCCCAGGCGCCGGCTCAGACACCGGCGCCGCTGCCGCCGTGGACCGAAACGCGAATCGTCGGCAAGCCCGTGCAGCGGATCGACGCGTACGAGCGGGTGAGCGGTGCCGCGACGTTTTCGGCCGACATCATCCTGCCCGACATGCTGCACGGCGCTACGCTGCGGTGCCCGCACGCGCACGCGCGCGTCAAGAAGGTGGACGCGAGCGCCGCCGGGAAGATGCCGGGCGTCCACGCGATCATCACCGACCAGTCCGCCGGTGCCCAGGTGCCGTGGTATGGCGGCAGCCGGCTGTTCGACCCCGAGTGCCGCTTCGAAGGCGAGGAAGTCGCGGCGGTCGCCGCCGACACGCCGTACCAGGCGTGGGACGCCGTCAGGGCGATCAAGGTGGAATACGAGATTCTGCCCTGCGTGTCCTCCGAGGAGGAGGCGAGCAAGCCGACTGCACCCGTGATTGCCCAGGGGGGTAACCGCGCGCCAGGCAAACCGTACGAACGGGGCAACCTGCAGGCTGGATTCGCGGCAGCCGACGTCGTCCGCGAGCGGACCTACAGCACCGCGTGCGAGATCCATAACCCGATGGAGTCGTTCGGCTGCGTGGCGAAGTGGGACGGCAGCAACTATCTCACGATCTGGGACGGCCCGCAGGGCGTCTTTCCCGTGCAGCAGACGGTTGCGCAGCTGCTGAAGCTGCCGCTCGCCAACGTCCGCGTGATCGGTCCGTACATGGGTGGCGGGTTCGGGGCGAAGCTCGGGGCCAGCAAGTACCACATCATCACGGCGCTGCTGGCGAAGATGACCGGCCGGCCCGTCAAGCTGTTCATCACCCGCGAGGAAGCGATGCTGGCGGTCGGCAATCGCCCGCCGGTGAAGATGACGATCAAGGCGGGTGTGAAGAAGGACGGGACGCTGACAGCGCTGCAGATGACGAATGTCGGCATCATGGGCGCCTACCGCGCCGGCGGCGCCGGCGGAGTGGACTGGGTGGTGCGCGATCTCTACCTCTGTCCGAACGTCCGCACCGAGGCGGCCGACGTCTACATCAACGCCGGCCCGTCGCGCGCATTTCGCGCGCCCGGCCATCCGCAGGGCGCCTGGGCGCTCGAGCAGATGATGGACGAACTGGCGGAAGCGATCGGCATGGACCCGGTCGAGTTCCGACTGAAGAACGTCCCGACCGTCAGCCAGGCGAACAACAACACGCCGTACTCGACAACCGGTCTGAAGGACTGCCTCGCGGAGGGCGCGAAGGCGTTCGGCTGGCAGGAGGGGCGGCGCAAAGGCCCGGGCACGGGGCCCATCCGCCGGGGCGTCGGCGTGGCCGCGGGCCTGTGGCAGGGTGGGGCCGGCGGACCGCCATCGACCGTGATCGTGCGGCTGTTCTCGGACGGCAGCGTGAACCTGAACATGGGCGCGAGCGACATCGGCACCGGCACCAAGACCGTGATGGCGCAGGTCGTCGCCGAGGAACTTGGCGTCCCACTGGAGCGCATTCGCGTCGAGCACGCCGACACGGGCACCACGCAGTACGCGTCGGCCAGCGGCGGCAGCAAGACCGTGCCCACCGAGTCGCCCGCCGTGCGCAACGCGGCGCTCGACGTGAAACGTCAACTCTTCGAGATCGCGTCGGCCGTGATGAAGCTGCCCGCCGAGGACCTCTCGATCGTGGACGGCCGGATCGTTTCGAAGAGCGATCCGGCGAAGAAGCCCGAGGCCATCGGCACGCTGCCGGGTTTCCGGTCCCGGGGCGTCATCGTGGGCGTGGGGTACCGCGAGCCGAACCCGAGCGATCGGGTGACGCGGCCGTTTGCCGCCCAGTTCGCCGAGGTCGAGGTGAACACGCGGACCGGCGAGGTGAAGATCCTCCGTTTCCTGGCCGCGCAGGACAGCGGGCGTGTGATGAACGCGAAGATGTTTGCCAACCAGACGTTCGGCGCCGTGACGATGGGCGTCGGGCTGGCGATGACCGAGGCGCGCGTGCTCGATCGCGGCCAGACGGGCAAGATGGTCAACGCGAACCTGCACGACTACAAGCTGCCGACCGCGCTCGACATCGCGCCGGATCCGGTGTGCCTCCCGATCGACCTGCACGACACCTTCACCAACACCGGGGCCAAGGGGCTGGGCGAACCGGCCACGGTTCCAACCGCTCCCGCGATCGCCAACGCGATCTACCACGCAACCGGCGTGCGCTGCACGGACAGTCCGATGACGCCCGAGCGGCTCAGCCCGTTGCTGGCCAAAGCCGCGAAAAGGGGTTGAGCGATGCTGCCGAACTTCTCGTACGTGCGGGCCAAATCGGTGGGTGACGCCGTCAGGGCACTCGCGGCGCCCGGCGCCCGGCTGCACGCCGGCGGCACGGATCTGCTCGGCTGCCTGCGCGAGGGCGTGGTGAGAGCCGACAAGGTCGTCAGCCTCGGCGCCGTCGCCGCGCTGCGCGGCATCTCGGTACCGGCGGCTGGAGGTCTTCGCATCGGCGCGATGACGACGCTCGCCGAGGTGGCGTCGAACAAACAGGTGCTCGACAACTATCCGGTGCTCGCGCAGGCGGCGGCTTCCGTGGGGAGCCCGCAGCTGCGCAACCAGGGCACTCTCGGCGGCAACCTGTGCCAGCGCCCGCAGTGCTGGTACTTCCGGGGCGACTTCCAGTGCCTGCGCAAGGGCGGCGACACGTGCTCCGCCATGCAGGGCGAGAACCAGTACCACGCGATTTTCGGCGGGAGCGCCTGTTACATGGTGCACCCCTCGGATACCGCCGTGGCCCTGGTGGCGCTCGGCGCGCGGGCGCGCATCACCGGCCCCGGCGGCCCGCGGACGGTCCCGCTTGCGACGTTCTTCGTTCTGCCCGACAAGGATGTCCGGAACGAGACCGTGCTCGCGCACAACGAGGTGGTCACCGACATTCTGTTGCCGCGCGTCGAGCCCCGCACGAAGAGCAGTTACCGGAAGGTACGCAGCCGAGGCGCGTGGGACTTCGCGCTGGCGTCGGTGGCGCTCGCGGTGACGACCGACGACGCCGGCGTCGTGAAACGGGCCCGCATCGTCCTCGGCGCGGCCGCACCGGTGCCGTGGCGCGCGGAAGGCGCCGAGCAGGCGATCGTGGGGCACCCGCTGACTGCCGAGGCGGCCGCACGGGCGGCCGAGGCAGCCGTCAAAGGCGCCCGGGCGCTCTCGCAGAACGAGTACAAGGTGGCGCTGCTGCGCGGGGTGGTCGAAGAGCAGCTGCTCGCGTTGGTGTAGCTAATCACGTCGTCCGGTGTCCGATGTCCGATGTCCGATGTCGACGTCGGACTTCTGACTTCGGACTTCGGACCTCGGACTTCGGACTTCGTTGTATGACCATGAACATCTCTCCCGAACTCCAGTCCGCCGCCATGATCGCCGTTCGCGACTGCATGGGCGTCAAGAGCGGCGAGCAGGTCCTCGTCGTCACCGACGAGCCCATGAGAACACTCGCGTACGCGCTGCGGCAGGCCGCCCGGGATCTGGGCACCGAAGTGTTCATCGTCGAGATGCTGCCCCGCAAGACCAACGGCGAGGAACCGCCGGAGCCGATCGCGCAGTTCATGCGCGAGGTGGACGTCGTGCTCTGCCCGACGTCGAAGTCGCTGACGCACACCGACGCCCGGCGGGCGGCCAGCGCGCAGGGCGTCCGGGTAGCGACACTCCCGGGCGTGACCGAAGAGATCATGGTCCGGTGCATGAACGCCGACTATCACCGCATTGCCGCCCGCACGGCGGCACTGTGCGACCGGCTCGGTCGCACGTCGGTGGTCCGGGTGAAGGCGCCTGCAGGCACGGACATCGTGCTGCCCGTGTCGGGCCGGAAGGCGCATGCGAGCTCGGGGCTGTTTCGCGAAGAAGGGCAGTGGGGCAACCTGCCGACCGGCGAGGCGTACCTCGCCCCCCTCGAGGGGCAGTCTCACGGCGTCGTCGTGGTGGACGGGTCGATGGCCGGTGTCGGCATGATGCGCGAGCCGATTCGCATCGTCGTCGAGGGCGGGTACGCAACCGACATCAGCGGCGGCGAGGAAGCGCGGAGGCTCATCGAGTTGCTCCAGCCACACGGCCGCGACGCGCGCAACGTCGCCGAGTTCGGCATCGGCACGAACGACAAGGCGATCCTCACGGGCGCGATCATCGAGGACGAGAAGGTGATGGGCACGATCCACATCGCCTTCGGTGACAACAAGTCGATGGGCGGCAGCGTCCGCGTCGCCAGCCACCTGGACGGCCTCGTCACGAAGCCGTCGGTCTGGTTGGACGACGAGAAGATCATGGAGGAGGGGAAGCTGCTCGCGCAGTATCAGTAGCGCGCCGCTAGTTCTTCGGCGCTGCCGGCGGCGCCATCGTCCGATCCATCGGCTTTGCCAGTGCACGCGCCTTTGGCTTCAGCTTCTCGATGCTGGCGGTCAGCAGTTCCACCCGCTTGCCGAGCGCCGCAATTTCGCTGCGCGTCGGCACGCCGATGCGGTGCAGCGCCGCGGTGACCTGCTCGTCCACGCCCTTGCCCAGGTGCTGCCACGCCGTCATCGCGCGGTCGGTCGCCCCGCGCAGCGTGACCGTCATGTCGGGCGGCGACAGCTTCGCGCGCGCTTCGATTTCGCGGCCGCGCTTGACCAGCTGGTTGAACAGCTTTCCGCCGCCCTCCTGGGCGTAGGCGACCGCACCGAGCCCGGCCAGCCAGATCTTGTGGGCCGATTCCGTCACGCCCGCCTGCACCTCGCTACACTTCTTCATCGACGGCTTCCTTCCGGCTGATCGCCTCGACTTTCGCGGTCAACTGTTCCACGCGCGTGATGAGCGCGTTGATCTCCGCGTGGGACGGGACGCCGAACCGCTGCAAGACCCTCTGGCTCGTGTCCTGCAAACCGCTTTCCATCCACTTGCCGATCGCCCGCACCTGGCCCGCGGCGTCGTGCAGCATACGGTCGACCTTCGTCTTCTCGCGCGTCTCGATCGTCTTCCCCTTCTCGACCAGCATCTCGAAGGCGTTGCGCCCTTGCTTCTCGACGAGCGCCACCACGCCGAGGCTCGCCAGCCACACGTCGCGTCCGGCCTCGGCAAGCTCGTCGCGCAGCGTCCTTTCGTGCCCGGACTTGTTCTCCCTCTCCATCATGAGTGCACCCCTTTTCTCCGGCCCGTGCGAATGCCCGAACTGGTTGCTGTCTCCAACGGCCGCCGATCGGTCGGCCGAACGGGGCTGCCGCCGTCGGATTCAATCTCGGCCAGCGACGCCTCGAGCGCCTCGAGGCGCTCGCGCAGGTGCGCCGTTTCCTCCCGGACCTGGCGCAGCGGCGGGATGCGGTCGATCGAGGCGCGCAAGGCGCGATCGACCCCGCTCTGCAACTGCTCGACGCCGGTGCTGAACACGCGTTCACCGCGGCGAATCAGGTCGTGCAGCAGGTCGCTCGTGAAGAACGAGCTGCCGCGGCGCCCCTCTTCGACGATGACCAGCGCCAGCGTCTGCGCGGTCACCTCGTCACCCGACGTGTTGTCGACGACCTTCACCTGCTGGCCGCGCCGCACCCAGTCGCCGATCTCTTCGAGCGAGACGTAGCGGCTTTCCTCGGTGTCGTACAGCTTGCGGCTGCCGTAGCGCTTGATGAGTCTGATCACAGTCTTGCTCCCACGCGTGGTGCGGGGCGGGGCACCCGTCATGCCGCAACGCGGCAAGCCAAATATAACGCACCGCGGCAAGAGGTGTCCAGAGGGAAGAATCAGGCGGGAGCGCCTTCGAGCTGGTCGGTGACCAGCCGGCCGAGGGCTTCGAGCGAAGGGAGGTCGGTCGGCTCCTGCGCCAGCAGCGGCACGTCCACCAGTGTCTGCCCGCGCTCGAGCAGGCGCCGGAAGGCGGCCACGCCGCGATCGTCTCGTTCGCCGAGCCACGACAGCAGGTGCGCGCCGTCACCGAAGTCCGGCCGCGCCAGCAGATCGGCGCTTGCCCGTGGATGCACCATGTTCACCACGAGCGGGCCGAGATGGTACCCGCCCTCGACGAGATGCCTCGCGAAGAACAGGGTTTCGGGGACGCGTTCCTCGCCCGGCGCCGTCACCAGCGCGAAGGTCGTCTTCGGGGACTTGAGCAACGCCTGCACGTTCTCGGCCCGCTCGCGGAACCCCGCGAAGAGGGGGCCGAACGCCTGGAAGAACTCCGCCATCTCGCGCAGCAGGTCCATGCCGACCATGCGATCGAGGAACCCCTCCACGCCCCGGCCCAGCACGCCAAGGTGCGCGGCCGGCTTCAGGCGGCCCTTCTCGTCGAACCACTGGCGCAGCGCGAGCTTCAGGGCGCCGCTGTCCAGGAAGCCGACAATGCGCGATGGGGCGCCGAGAAAATCGAGCGCGTGGCGTGTCGGCGGCGTATCGAGCACCACGCGGTCGTACCGGCCTTCGGCGGCGACCTCGAACAGCCGCTCGACGGCCATGTACTCGAGGATGCCGGCCAGGTTGGCGGCCAGGTGTTCGTAGAAGCGGTTCGTGAGGATGCGATTGGCCGCTGCTTCGTCTGGCGCGTACCGCCGGACGAGCCGATCGAAGGTCTGCTTGGCGTCGAGAAGACTGGCGGCCAGGTGGCCCTGCGTGCCCGCTGCGACGGTCACTTCCCGGTCGCGCGCGTGCTCGCCGACGCCGAGCGCGTCCATCAAGCGCAGCGAGGGATCGAACGTCATCACCAGCGTGTCACGCCCGTACCGGGCGGACATCAGGCCAAGCGACGCCGCGAGCGTCGTCTTGCCGACGCCGCCGGCGCCGACGACCACGACGAGCGAGTGATCGTCGCTGCGCAGGTTCATGCGGCCTGGTCCAGCTGCGCGAGCATCTCGTGCCGCAGCGCGGCGAGCAGACGCAGGCCGCGGTCGGCCGGAAGCATCGGGAGCTCGAGTCTCGATCCCTGCCACGCCGTGGCGAGCTGCGCCAGCTCGCGCTCGTTCCCTTCGCGGCGTCTCCGCCACAAGTCGATCAGGAACCTGTCATCGGGCGAACCCTCGATCGCGGCGGTGGGGAAGGGTGGATACAGGGCGTTGACGACGAGCAGTTCGGGCGTCCGGCCCACCTGCTCTTCGAGCGCCTCGCGTAACTCGAGCGTCTCGTGCGCGGGCATCTCCTCGGCCCGGGTCACCACGACGATGCCGGTCCGCTGAGGATCCGCAACGAGGGCCGTCAGCGCGCGCGCCTGCGCGCCGATCGGGCCGCGTTCGATCACTTCGGCAACCAGGTGCGGGGCAGCCAGCAGCGACACCCCGTGGCCGGTTGCCGGCGCGTCCAGAACGACCACATCGAACGCCGCGTGCGCCGATCGCCCCTTGCCCCTCGGCCTCACGACGCGCTCGGCCTCGCTCAGCACCGCGAGCTCCTTCAGGCCGGGCGCCCCTTCGATGAAGTGTTGGAAGACGGGGCTCGCCATCACCCGTCGCGTGAGCAGTTCGATGTGCAGGTGCTGGCGCACGAGGGCTTCAATGACCTGGCGCGGCTGCAGGTTCTGCAGCGACAACGACCACGGGGCGGCGCCGTCCCGGTCCTGCACCGGGGCGGTGATTCGCACGATCTCGCCGCCCGAGGGCGGCACGTCGAAGACCTGGTGCAGGCTTTCGCGCGGATCGACTTCGAGCAGCAGGACGCGGCGGCCAAGGTCTGCCAGCAGGCTGCCGATGACGGCCGTGATGACGGTCTTGCCAACCCCGCCCTTGCCCGTGACGACGATCAACTGGCGCGAGGCGAGGTGTTCGAAAAGTCCCATCCGCGATCTTGCGTTCATCACTGGGCGTCGTGCCGCTGTGCTGTGGTCGTTCCCGACTTTGTCTTGGGCGTCCCGGGCTTCGATGCGGGCCTGGTCTCCGTCGGCTTCTCGTAGGCAAGCGACCAACGACCCCGACCAACGACCAACGATTCCCACCAACGACTAACGACTCCGACCATAGATCCCATCTCCCACCCGTCGCATCCACGCGAGTTCGTCCTCCCGCATGGGGCCACCGTGCATGGCGGCCACGAGATCATCGACGTGCTCGGCGCGCGCGGGTCCCGACATGCACACGTCGACACCCGGGTGCGACAGCACGAAGCGGTAGCAGTCGGCCGCGCGGGGCACGCGTTCGCCGGGGGGAATCCGCCGGCTGCCGAGCAGCTGCTTCCAGCTGGTCGCCGTGAAGCAGACCACGCCCGGGCGGTCGCGTTCGGGCAGCAGCGGGAACACCTCGCGTTCGGCGCCGCGGTGGACGGCGTTGTAGCGAACGTGAAGCACGTCGATGTCGGGCGTCCGGGCCAGCACCGGCACGAACGAGCGATTGTGGCTCGAGACGCCGAGGAAGCGCACCAGCCCTCGCTCTTTCAACCGCTGCGCCCCGTCCATGAGCCGGCCGGGAATCGCGTGGTTCCAGAAGCCGAGCAGCAGGATGTCGGTCCGCTCCAGCTTCAGCTCCCGCAGGGCGCGCTCGACGCTCGCGGTCAGCAGTCGGGGGAACCGCGAGTAGGACTGGAGCGCGAGCACCATTCCGTCGCGCCGGGATGCCAGGTTGCGAATGGCCTGGCCGAAGGCGGCTCGCCGCCTGCTGCCCCAGTACAGGTAGTTCGCCCCCTCCTCGAACGCCCGCTCGATGGCGGCGGTCGGCACCCCGTAACTGGAAGCGATGCCGAGCGCACCGACCGAGAGGCCCGTGCGGCCCAGGACGCGCGACGCGAACGCCGAACTCTGCGGTGCCTCCATGACATTTCCTTCCGGAACACGGGCGGTCTGTCGCACGCGATGGTAGCATAGCGACACGGGCCCTCCGGGATGGCCGCGGAGACACGGCCGACGCCGGTCCCTGGTCCTTGGTCCTTCGTCCTTCGTCCTTCGTCCCTGGTCCGTGTGCGCAACGCGGTGCAGGCCACAGCGCGAGCCATAGACGCAGGACAAGCGGCGGCGGGGTCCCCAGCGCGGCACCCGCGCTGGGGTGCCAGAGGTACCGAAACCCGCGACTGAGGCCACCTTGCCCATGGCGTGGGGATGGGGGTCCAATCGAAGTGGCCCCCCGCGCCGTTCATGGGACGTTAAGGGCACCCCACCGCGGCTGCCGCGGTAGGGACCCCGCCGCCGAAGTCGCGGGTTTGCCGAGGACAGGGCTCGAGCGTGGCCTGCGCCGCGTTGCGCACACCGAAGCGTTTCCCGAGTTGCGCCAGGGAACAAGGAACGATGGAGAAGAGATGACGGCCGGCGATCTGGTGTTCGAATCGGCCGGACAGCTGGCAGATCGCATCCGCTCGCGCCAGGTGTCGGCCGTCGAGGTCGTCGATGCGCACATCCGGCGCATCGAGGCGGTCAACCCGGCGTTGAACGCGCTGGTCACCGCCGATTTCGATCGCGCGAGGAGTGAAGCGCGCGCTGCCGACGAGCAGCTGTCGCGCGGCCAACCCGCCGGCGCGCTTCACGGCGTCCCGGTGACGATCAAGGACGCGATCAACGTGGCCGGCCTCCGCACCGTTGCCGGCAGCAAGCTGTTCGCCGCCAACGTGCCCGATGCCGACGCGCCCGCGGTGGGCCGGCTGCGCGCCGCCGGCGCGATCGTGCTCGGCAAGACGAACGTGCCCGAGTGCGCGATGGACTGGCGCACGATCAACCCCGTGTTCGGGCGCACCAACAATCCCTGGAACGTCGAGTACTCGCCAGGCGGCTCCAGCGGCGGCGAGGCCGCGGCGGTGGCGGCCGGCTGCTCGGCCGGCGGGCTCGGCTCGGATCTCGGCGGCTCGATCCGCGTCCCCGCGCACTTCTGCGGCATCTGCGGTCTGCGCCCGACGCCCGGCCGCGTGCCCGCCTCCGGCTTTGCGACGCCGTCGGCTGGCCCGTTCTCGCTCGTGCACAGCTTCGGTCCGCTGGCGCGTTCGGTCGACGACCTCCAGCTGTTCTTTGCCGTGCTCGCCGGCTTCGACCCGGGCGATCCGGCATCGGTGCCCCTGCCTGCGCCCACGCCTGCGCACGTGGACCCTCGGGATCTCCGGCTGGCCGTCTGCGTGGACGGTGGTATCCCGGTGACCGCCGAGACCCGCCAGGCCGTCGAGCATGCTGCGGACCTGCTTGCCCGCCGCGGCGCGGACATCGCAACCTGGACGCTTCCTGCGATTGCGGAAGCGCCGCAGGTGTTCTCCGATTGGGTGCTGCAATCGTCGCTTCCGGCGATCCTGGGCTCGTATCGCGGGCGCGAAGACGCGATGGGACCGCTCATGCGCGGCCTCTCGAAGCTGGTGCAGCCGCGTTCGCTCGAGCGTTTCCTGGAGGCGTGGTCCTCGCGCGACGGGATTCGACATTCCATTCTCGGTCGGATGCAGCAGCGTCCGGTCGTGATCATGCCCGTGTGCAGCACGCCCGCCTTCCGTCACGACGAGCGCGGCCCGCTGCAGGTGGACGGGCGGCCGGTCGAGTACGTCGTGTCGTTCGGCTACGCGGAGCTCGCAAGCCTCGCCGGGCTGCCTGCCGTCGTCGTTCCCGTCGCACGCACGTCGGCGGGTCTGCCGATCGGCGTCCAGCTCGTCGGCCGTCCGTTCGAAGAACCGCTGCTGCTGGCCGTCGCGCGGCTGCTCGAGCAGGAAACGCGTGGATATCAGCGCCCGCCGCTGTGATAGCGGCCCGGAAAAAGCCGCTTGCATCCCGGCATCGGGATTGCGTTAGAATGGGCCGTTCGTCGGGGTCCGCGGCTCGTAGCTGTCATTTGTCGATGGGGGCCGACACTTGGCAGCGCGGTTGTGGATCCCGATTTTTTTTGCCCCCAACCCTTGGGGGTCCCCGACCCCGTTGAGCTTGGCAGGCGGAGGCGCCCCATGGCCGACCGGTTTGCTGCGATCGACTACACCGCGTTGATCGACTGGCGTTCGAGGCTTGCCCGCGAGGGGCCGTTCCTCGAACGCGCGCTCGCCAGCGCACCGTCACGCCGCATCCTGGATCTCGGGTGCGGGCCCGGCCAGCACTCCCGGTTGCTCGCTTCCCGGGGGTTCGACGTGATCGGCGTCGACGCGTCCCCGTCGATGCTCGAGCAGGCCGGCGCGGCCGCCGCGCCCTCGGTCCGGTTCATCCTGGGCGACCTGGTCGATCTGGAACAGCTGGTAGGCGGGACTTTTGGCGGCGCGATCTGTCTCGGCAACACGCTTCCCAGCATCCGCACCCGTGAGGGCCTGTCGCGCCTGCTCAGCAGCTTGCGCGCGCGGCTGCTTCCCGGCGCCACCTTCGTTCTCCAGGTGTTGAACTACGAGAAGATCTTCGCGACGGGGCAGCGTCACTTGCCGCTCACGCTGCGTCCCACCGATGACGGCACGCTGGTGTTCGTCCGGTTGATGGAGCCGCGTCCTGGCGGGGACCTCATCTTCTCGCCGGTCGTCCTGCGCTATCGGCCGGATGCCGACCCGACCGTCGTGCTGGAGGCGAGCGAACGCATCGAAGTGCACGGGTGGACGCGACGGGAGCTCGAAGGCCTCCTGGAAGAGGCGGGATTCCGCGATCGCGAGTGCTACGGGTCGGTCAGCTTCAGTCCTTACGTCGCCGGCGAATCATCCG
>Ga0315279_10004764_pt1 | contig 18058 bp, 17 predicted proteins | sample YL17G06_20_MG_FD_203694 | JGI IMG/M metagenome (GOLD analysis project Ga0315279, IMG submission 203694) | Sediment microbial communities from Yellowstone Lake, YNP, Wyoming, USA - YL17G06_20 | ecosystem: Environmental > Aquatic > Freshwater > Lake > Sediment | place: USA: Wyoming | collected... | reverse complement strand
CTCGCTGTAGCAGGAGACGGCAGCACCCGCGAGTCAGTTCGTTCTCGGCCTCCAGTGGTTGCCAACCGTCGCAGGCGCTGCTGACGAACACCTCGCCCGGGCGAGCCCGGCGTAGCTGTCGCTCGAGCACCTCTAGCGCGTTCGTCTTCACATCCACGAACCGGCCCCATGCCTCCGGGTGAGGGTGGAAGCGCTGCATGAACCGTGCGTAGCAGTACGCGCAAGCATGCGCGCAGCCGGTGTAGCAGTTGAGGGAGTAGTCGCCGAGAGAGGAGGTGTTCAGGATGGTCTTGCAGGGCGTCTCGCGTACGACCACGCCATCCGGCCCGACCAGAGGGTCGGGCCCTTCATCGGCCCCGGGAAGGTCAAGTAGACTGCGCTGTTCCTCCTTCGCCTTCCTCATTGGTCCTTCGCCTCGGCACGGTGCGCAGAGCCCACGGTACCTACCGGGTGCTCCGGGGCCCACCGGTGGCATGGGTTCGCCGTACGGCCTGCGGGCGCCCTCTCTCAGGGCCGAGGACAGAGGAAGGCGCCGCCGATGGGCGTGCCGCGGATACGCCGCCATTTGGCTGGACCTACGCGCCGTGGCTTGAACCGCCGTGGGGTGGCTGTGACGCCCTGAAGCTGCGTGAGGTGCGCCGTAGGCAGCACGCCCTGCTCGCAGTCGCGCCTCATGGACGCGCCGCGCGCACCCGGGCGCGGGCAGCTCCGGCCCGTAACGAGATGCCGCGAGTGCCAATACCGCTCCCAAGGCCGCTGTCCACGCGCGGCCTCAGGCCATGCCTGATGAACGGCCGCGGTAGGCCCGTGCTAACCCAAACCGGGCAGCGCTGCCTACGGCACTGCCTCGCCTCCGGGCGTCCGTCCGATGTCCCGGGGCCCTGGGGGCGCGGCCGACGCCCCACCTCTGTGGGCCACCGGCGGACTGGGAGCAGCAGCGCTGGATGGGCACGAGGATAAGGTCAGCCTGGCTGGGCGTACAGGACTTGATTGGAACCGCGGTGGGGTAGCGGGCGCAGGTCTGTAGCGCGGGCCAAGTCGCCGGAAGACTGGAACGAGCACATGCGTCCGCTCGCCACGTTGTTGCTCCGGCCCTGACTCGGTGGTACGATGCGCGCGGAGGTGGTACTGCATGGGCGAGCTGATCCGCTTTGGTGTCTCGCTCCCCGCCCACCTCATCGAGGCCTTCGATGAGAGCATCCGTCGCAGGGGCTACAGAGCACGGTCAGAGGCTGTCCGCGACCTCATGCGGAAGCATCTGGTGGACGAGCAGTGGGAGGGCGACTGCGAGGTCATCGGGACCGTCACCATCGTGTACAGCCATGGCCCGCGCGACCTCGCCTCTGTCCTCAGCGAGTTGCAGCACCGGTTCTGCGACACTGTCATCTGCACGACCCACGTCCATGTGGGCGAGCACAACTGCCTGGAGGTGATCGTGCTCAGAGGCCGCAGCAGCACCGTTCGCGGGATAGCCGAGCGACTGATCAGCACGAAAGGCGTCAAGCACGGGCGGCTCGTCGCGACGACCACGGGCGCGGGGCTACCCTAGTGGGCAGAAGCACGACGACGGGGCGGCTGCGGGGGAGCAACGAGTGAAGCTGCGCGCAGGCGCGGTGGCGCATCTGGACACGCGCGTCCGGCTCCTGTAGAGTGGTTCGTAACACGAACTTCAGAGTCGTGTTACGCAGGAGGTGTGCTATGACGCGTGGGCCAGGCAGGGCCTTCACACTCATCGAGCTGCTCGTCGTGATCGCGGTCATCGCCATCCTCGCGGCGATCCTCTTCCCCGTCTTCGCGAAGGCGCGGGAGAAGGCGCGGCAGACCTCGTGCCTCTCGAACGTCCGCCAGCTCGGCACGGCGTGCCGCATGTACGCGGAGGACTACGACGGCGTGAACATCCGCTGCTGGTACTCGGCGACGGCCCGCTGGCATCAGGCCCTCCAGCCCTATGTCAAGAACCACGACGTGTTCCGCTGCCTCTCGGGGGGCCAGTTCATCGATCCCTACACGGGGCTCTACATGTCGTACGGGATGAATGGCCTCGGTGGGGGCTTCTGGTACGCAGTGCCCGACAGCGCCGTAGTCGAGCCAGCGACCACTCTCACGATCGCTGACTCCACCAACGGCTCGTACTACGTCTCATGGAGCACCGCAACGAACAGCGAGTCTCGGGTCAACTGGCGGCACAACGGGGGCGCAAACGTCCTCTACTACGACGGGCACGCGAAGTGGCGGCAACGGACCACCTACGCCGAATGGACCTATGCCGCCGACTGAGGGCGACACATCCGGAGGCAGAGCATGGCGATCCACAGCATCACCTACTCCGAGAAGTACCGCCGCGCCACCCTCCACAACCAGGGGTGCAACTACCGCTGCCGGGGCTGCAGCTACCGCCTCAAGCCGCAGCGCGTGCCGGAGCGGCTCCCGTCGCTCGGCGACGTGCGGGCGTGCCTCCGTGGCCTTGGCCTGGAGGCCGTCCACTTTATGGGCGGGGAACCCACAACGAACGCCCAACTCCCGGGGCTGCTCGCATTCTGCAAGGAGTCCCTGGGCGTGCGGACCCGTCTCGGCCACACGAACGGCTCGAATCTGGTGCTCACGAACCTCGACGGGATGAACGTGAGCTTCAAGGGTCTCACGGACGAGCACTACCTCGACTACACGGGGCAGCCGGCTCAGCCCGTGTACCGGAGCTTCCGGACGGCCTTCGAAGCCGGGCTCGAGCTGAAGGCGAGCACGGTGCTCATCCCCGGCTACTGCGACCTGGACCAGGTCGAGGGCATTGCCTCCTTCGTGGGCGGTCTGAGCCGGGCGATCCCCTTCCACCTCATGGGCTTCATCCCCGTCCCCGGAGCCCCTTGGTCCCGGCCGTCGGAGGAGGCGATGGAGGAGGCCCTGTCGGCGATTCGGCGCCACGTGGACACGATCACCTCCTCTCACCTGACCAGCGAGGCGTTGGTGGCCGGCACGCGGCACGACGACCTGTTCGTGGTCGAACGCGTGCTCTGAATGGTCAGCCTCAAGGGCGTAGTCTGCACCTACCCGGGTGAGCCGGAGCCATGCCTCCAGGGCCTCGACCTGGAGGCAGCGGAGGGGGAGTGCGTCCTCCTCACCGGCCCCTCCGGGTCGGGCAAGTCCACGGCGATCCACCTCCTCAACGGGCTATTCGCCCAGGTCCTTGGCGGCCGTGTGGAGGGCCAGGCCGAGATCGAGGGCCTGTGTCCTGTCACGACCCCCATGCGGGAGCTCAGTCGCCGGGTGGGCACCGTGTTCCAGAACCCCGGCGTGCAGATCTTCATGCCAACGGTGGAGGACGACGTGGCCTTTGGCTGCGAGAACCTGGGCCTCGCGCCCTCGGACACCCGGGAGCGACGCCAGGCGGCGATGGAGGCCATGGGCCTCGCGGCGCTCGCCAGGCGCGAGGTGACCACCCTCTCCGGGGGGGAGCGCCAGCGGCTCGCGATCGCGGGCGCTCTCGCAGCGGGCTGCCGCACGCTCCTGCTCGACGAGCCCCTGAGCGACCTCGACGAGGCGGGCCGGTCGGAGGTCGTCGCAGCCCTCGGCGGCCTGAGGGCCCGCGGGCACACGATCCTCCTCACGGAGCACAGACGGGACGTGCTCAGGGGCCTCGCGGATCGGGAGGTGCGTATCGAGGGGGGACGGTTGGCGCAGCCGTCGGCCGACGACGATCCCCTGGCGAGGCGCTGGCCCCGTCGCCGGCGAGACGGGGCCGGGGTCGCGGTCGAGGCGCGGGACTGCGCCTTCTCGCGGCCAGGCATGGGGCGAGTCCTGTCGGGGGTGGACCTGTGCCTGCGCCGGGGTGAGGTCGTGGCCCTCGTGGGGCCGAACGGCAGCGGCAAGTCCACCCTCCTATGGGCGTTGTGCGGCCTCCTGCAGCCGGGGTTGGGCACGCTGGAGGTGCTCGGGGTCCCACGGCCCCGGCTCCGGGACCTGGTGGGCCGCGTGGGGCTTCTGTTGCAGAACCCGGACGAGCAGGTCCTCGCCGACAGCCTCGGCGACGAGATCGCCTTCGGGCCCCGCCACCTGGGCCTCAGGGTGGACGTCCCAGCCGAGCTAGCTGCGGTGGGTCTGGGCTATCCGCCGAACCGGCACCCTCTGAGTCTGTCCCGCGGCGAGCGGCAGCGCCTCGCGGCGGCGGCCGTGCTCGCCTCCTCGCCGGAGCTGGTGCTACTCGACGAGCCTACGAGCGGTCTCGATCGTGCGGCATGGATGGCCCTGATGGACCGAGTGGTGGCGGCCACGGAGAGGCAGGGGGCAACGGTGGTCTACGCGACCCACGAGCACGAGGTCGTGGCGGCCTACGCCGACCGTGTTGTGGAGCTCGCGGGGGGGCGGGTGACCGGTGACCGCGCTGTGTGAGCCCGTCGCCGCGCTGGGGCGGATCGACCCCCGCCTGAAGCTCGGCTACGTGGCCGTAGTCTCCGTGCTCTCGGCCATCCTGGTGGGGCCGTGGCCCCTCGGGGCGCTCTGCGCCCTGACCCTCCTCCCTTGGCCCGCTGCCCGGCCTCGGAAGACGGCTCTGTGGGCGCTCGTCGCGGGCGCTGGGGTGGCGGTCGGGGGAACGATGCTGTCCCAGGGGTTCTTCTACGGCCGTGAGCCGCGCACCGAGCTGCTGACTCTCGCCCCCTGGCTCTCCCTATGCGTCGAGGGCCTGGTCTACGGGGCCGTGCAGTCCCTCCGGATGATCGCAGTGGCCTCCGCAGGCATCGCGGTGTCTCTGACGACTCCCCTGGGGGACCTGGTGCTCGGTCTCTCGCGCCTGGGCTTGCCCTCCCCCCTCTCATTCGCGGCGTTGCTCGCCCTCAGGTTCCTGCCTGAGGTCTTCGAGCAGGCCCAGCGTCTGCTCATCGTCCAGCAACTGCGGGGTGTGCGAGGCCGCGGGCCGATCGCGGCCGCCTACCGGTTCGGCCTACTCGTTCCCCCGCTCCTGGGCCGGATGCTCCAGTCGGCGCGGGAGGTAGCCCTCGCCGCCGAGGTGCGGGCCTACACGCACGACCGCGTCCCCTCGCGGGAGCTGCGCTTCGGTGCTGCGGACCGGTGGGTGGCGGCGGGGCTCGGCGTGCTGGTGCTGTCGGGTGTGGCGGCCGCGGTCCTGGGGATGTAGGGAGGAGACCTCGATGGTGGACTCGCCGGTCTACCTTGTGACGACTGCGGTCGTGGTGGTCCTGTCCGTGGTCGCCGCGGTCGTGGCGCTGCGTCGCGGGCTGCTGCGAGGGCTCACGATGACCGACCTGGCGGTGTGCGCACTCGTGACGTGCCTGCTCTATGTCTCGACCCTCCCGTGGGCCGTCGCGTTCGCGAAGGTCCCAGGCCTCGACGCGCTCATCTACTCCATCCCCTACACGGCCGTTCTCCTCCTCGGCCTCGGACTCGTGCCGAAGCCGGGCGCCGCCGCCCTCATGGTCGTCTGCCACGGACTCCTCGGCCAGCTGCTCGGGCGGGGGCTCAACCCCCTCTGGTGGCCCTACTACGTCGCCTGCGGCGTCGCCGTGGAGCTGCTGCTCGTGATCCCTGGGGTCCAGCCCACGCGGCTACAGTGGGCGACGGTGCTCGGCGTCGCCCGGGGACTCGTGTCGTACCTCTACACGTACCTCGTGATGGCCCCACTCGCGTGGCACAAGTACTACCCGGCGTGGTACGTGTGCCTCAAGACGGCGCTCGGGCTCGTGGGTTGCCTGGTTGGTGCGTTCCTCGCCTGGAAGCTTGCCCCACGCATCGAGCGCGCGGGCCGGGTGACAGCCTGAGCGGGAGAGCGCCTGGGAACGATCAGGGGCGTTCCGCAAGCGGCCTGCGAAGCACCGGTGACCGCGAGCGCTATCGGGTCTGCGGAAGTGGCGGGTGGCACGCTGGAGGAGCTCAGCGCCACCACGGTCGCGGACGGAGCAGTCACCTCGCAGGCAGCAACAGCCGGGCAGGTCGCACACGGCAACACACCTACCCGTCTTGCCCGGCGCGTTACTTAGCGTCCACCAGCACTGCGGGGCATTGGGGGCCGTCCGGAGCCGTCACGACATCCGCGCTCCTTCTGCTTAGCGACTGCACGCGGTCGCACCACTCACATGCGCGGGTTTCGATGGTGCGGGTGAGGTCGGCGGAATGCCGAGTGAGCGCGCCGCGCGGGACGGCCTTCGCGGGCTTGCGGTACCAGGGCTCGACACGCCCACGAGCAAGCGGCAGCTCGGCAGAACCGATCGGGGCGGCGGACACGGCGCGGTCGCGAAGGTAAGCTGCGCTCACGACGACCTCCCCGGACTGCACCCGCAAGACGACGGCTGTCGGCGGGCCAGGGAGGATGCCTGGTGAAGGCCCTAGGCGAGCACGCGAGTTGGGGGGCACCCCGGTCGGTGCTGGGATGCACCTATCTTGGCAGCATAGTGCACGAGAGGTACATGAGAAGCGCTCCTTGGCAAACGAGGAGGGCTTCCGTCAAGTCTGGTAGCGGGGGCCTGCTTTGCACCCTTGGTACCCCAGCTCAAGCTGGTGGACAGACTGCGCGCGACCGCCGTCCCGGGCAACAGATGGCACGCACCAACGCTGGCGCCGGTTGCCGAGGGTGAGATCCCCCTGGGTGCGCCCTGACCGCCGGCAGGACAGCGTGCCGAGACCGCCGATGCGCTGCACGGCACGCCTTGTGAAGGCGCTGAGCTGTCACCAGCCAACGCATGCGACACACATGCAAGCACAGAGCGTCGCCCCCGGTGGCAGGGACGACCTCGGCTGCCCTCTCTCCACTGCCAATCGCTCGTCTTTCGGCTTCCGTTACACCGCTGGACATCTCAGCTCACGGCGTTGCGGGAGTCCCGCACGCCCCGGCGGCCTCGACGGAGAGGAGCGCGGTGAGCGGATGGTGCCGTCCGAGCAGTGAGCGCAGCAAGCGGCAACGCCGCGTCCGGGCCATCCTGGAAGATGCCGCTGCCCATCCCACCGTTGACGCTAAGTGGCGTCCCACCGAAGGCCCAGGCGGGAGAGCCGGCGAAGGCAGCCAGCGCGAGTCCACTACGCCGACGCCGCCCCAGTCGCTACTTGAGCGCGCGTGATGCCGACTCGCAGCGCGTACCAGGTACAGGACACGGGCTGCGTCATCGGTTCGCGCTGGTCGATCCATGCCCAGTTCATGGGCGCCAGCGACGTGTACGAGGTCCTGGTCTACGACCGCGTATTCCCTGGGGTGGAGCTGCGGGCACTGCACGCGTACCTGACGGCCGCGCGGTAGCTGCGGCACGCACAGGCTCTCGGGAGGTCCTGATGAACAGCGTGCTCATTCTGGGAGGGCTCGCCTTAGCGACCGCCGCCGCGGCGCAGGAGTGCTCGGTCGAGCAGGGCGAGGGCTGGGTGGCCCTCGCGTCGCCCGCGTTCGAGCTCTGGCTGAGCACTGCGGACGACCTGCGCGCGGTGTGGCTCGACAATCGCCTCACGGGGACGCGCATCGCGCTCGACGGTCCCGAGCTCGAGGCGGAGGTCGGCCTTCCGGACGGCCCGACCGAGACGCTGCACTTCCGTGCAACCGGGGTCACCCCGGGCGGGGGCTCGGCGGAGGGCGAGTGCGTCGTCCTCCTCACGGCCGACAGGCCCGGCGTGACGGCGACGGTCACCTACCGCTGGACGGCAGCCGAGCCGGTGCTACACCGGTTCGTGGAGATCCGTAACGACGGGCCGGGGGAGCTGCGGCGCCTGCTCACGGTGCGCCTCGGTACCTACCGCACCGGTGCGGCGCTCTCGGGCGGCGCGTCCCGCGGCTTCCCGCTCTACGCGGACGGAGAGGTCTTCCTCTCCCTAGCGCACCCGGCGGGATGGTCGGCCGGGGCGCCGGGCGAGGTCAGCCTGCGCCAGACCCCGGGCGCGCAAGTGCCTGCTGGCGGGACCTTCCCCTGCATGGAGACGGTGATCGGGGTCGGACGGGCCGGCGGGGGGCGCGCGGCCTTCCTCGCCCACCTCGAGGGTCGCATGCGCCGCACGGTGCGCGGTCACGACAGGCCCTACGCGGTCTTCGAGCCCTTCGGCGGCCTGGCGACCGGCGATTTCGACGAGACCGAGGCGTTCGTGCTCGACATGATCGACAAGGTCGGGGAGGGGCAACGGGAGTCGGGCTGCCGCTTCGACCTCTTCTCGGTCGACTTCTGGGTGGACTACAGGGGCGACCTCATCCGCTGCAACCCGGAGCGGTTCCCGAACGGCCTGACGCGGATCCGCGAGGCGCTGGCGCGAGAGGGGATCGCCCTCGGGCTCTGGTTCGACAGCAGTTGGGAGGCCTGGTCGATCGGCGGCAACCCGGCCACGGCGCCGGCGCTCAACTTCGACCCCGCACGTGGTCCGGTCGACGTCCCTGGCGGGCGCCCGTCCTTCTGCCGGGCCACCGAGCCCGTGCGGTCCCTCTACACCGATGCCTTCCGCCACCACATCCGTGAGAACGGCGCTCGCCTGCTCAAGTTCGACAACTTCGCGGACGAGTGCCAGAACCCGAGCCATGGGCACCTGCCGGGCATCTACTCGACGGAGCCGATCATGGACGCAGTCATCGAGTTCCTCGCGGCCCTCGACACCGAGAGCCCGGACGTCTTCCTGATGGGCTACTGGGGCTACCGGTCGCCGTGGTGGCTGCTCCACCTCGACACCTTCTTCGAGACAGGCATCCAGATGGAGGCCGCCAGCCCGGGCAGCCGAGCCGCTCCCTGGGCCCGCAGCGGCGTGACGCGCAAGCTCGATCAGGGCCATGTCTTCGCTCGCGACACTCCGTGGCTGGGGACGGACTCGCTCGGCGTGTGGCTCTCGCACTGGCCGTGGAACAGCCAGATCGGGCCGGAGCGGTGGCAGGACGGGTTCGTGATGGACATCTGCCGGGGCAACATGCTCGCCCAGCCGTGGAGCGACCCGGAGTGGCTGACGCCCGCCGAGCGAGCGCAGATGGGCGAGTTCGTCCGGCTGCTCAAGGCCCGCGCCGAGTGCTTCGGCAACGCGCGCCTCATCGTGGGGGATCCGTGGAAGGACGAGGCCTATGGCTACTGCTGCACGGACGGGACGCGCGCCTTCCTCGCGATCCACAACTTCGGGTGGGAGGACCGCTCCGTCGACCTCCTGCTCGGCCCCGAATGGGGGCTCCTCGCAGGCCGCCGGTGGGACCTCTACCGCTGGTACCCCGAGCCGGCGCGGCTCACGGGGCCGGAGGAGGGTCACGCTGAGGGCGCCCGTCTGGCCCTACGACCCTTCGCGGTGGCGCTGCTCGAGGTAGTGGCGCACGGGGAGGCGCCGACGCTGGGGCGCGCGTTCCCCTCACGCCCGCTGCCCGCGGGCTTTGGCGAGGAGAGCCAGGCCCTCGCGGTCTCGGTCACATCTCCCGACACGGCCCCGCCCGCGCCGGATCAGAGCATCTGGAGGCCAGTCGAGATCCTCGCGTCCACCTCGCGCGGCGGCGCGACGCTCGCGCAGCAGGCCGATGGCTCCGTGCTGGCCTCTGGCCTCGCGCCCGACCACGACACCTACCGGCTCGAGGTGCACGCGGACGTCGGGCCCGTCACCGCCCTGCTGCTCGAGGCCCTCCCGGACGAAACCCTCCCCGGCGGCGGCCCGGGACGGGCCGAGAACGGCAACTTCATGCAGAGCGGCCTGCGGGTCAGCGCCGGTGCGCCGGGCGATGAGGCGCCGGTTGCGTGGGCTGGGGCCTCGGCGGACTACGAGCAGCCGGCCTATGGCGGCTGGCCGGCGTCGGCGGTCCTCGATCAGGACCCCGCGACCGCCTGGTCGATCGACCCGTGGGAGGGGCTGCCGCACCTCGCGCTGTTCCGGGCGGAACGGCCATTCGGCGGCCCCGGCGGGACGGCCCTGACGGTCGAACTCGACCAAGGGGTGCGGACCCACGCCCTCGGGCGGTTCCGGCTCTGGGCGACGAGCGTCCCGACGCCGGAGCTGCCGGCCGGGTACGGCCCGCGCCCGTGGCGCCTGACGGGGCGGCTTCCCAAGACTCGCCAGGGCGGGCTGGTGGTGGTCAGCGTCGAGTTGTTCAGGGACGGGCAGCCGCACGAGGTCCCGAACCTGGGCGCCCACCTGGCCCTCGAGGGGACGGTGGCAGGCGAGGCCGCGGAGCTCCGCCCGGCTCTCGGGGACCGGACCTACCCCTCCTCCTGGCAGTCCTGGCGACTTGACCTCCCGCCCGAGCGGGCCGGCGAGCCGTTCGCGCTCACGGGGTGGGCGGGAGGGCTCGCGGCCAGCGAGCTGCGCTGGACGGTCCACTTCCTCCCCCGCGACGAGGAGTAGCCCTCCACGGGCCTCCGCACTCGCGTGCCGGATGCCGTCTACCGGGCCTCCAGCGCCTCCCGCGCGCCCGGGGCCTCGACGATCGGCCAACTTGCGCGGAGCGGGCTCCGATAGGGGCCGATCCGGTCGAACGGGATCTGCCGGAACCCGAGCGCGAGTGCCGGCGAGCCCGGACGCAGGCGGTAGTCGTCGTGGGCGGCATCGACGAACAGCGGGTCCGCGACGGTGGAGTGCCGGTCCAGCCCGAGGGCCTGCCACGCCTCCCACTCGTCGGCGAGGACGACCTCCGTGAGGGAGACGTCGTCCACCCACACGCTCCCGGCGTCGGGCGGGACCACCAGCCGCGCGAAGAGCGTGTCCATCGTCCCGCGGTAGTCGGCCTGGCCCGGAGCTGGCAGGCGGAACACGAGCTCCTGCTCCAGCCAAGCACTCGTCACCGCCACGGAGCGCGAGGCGGTCCAACTGTGGACGCCTTCCTGCCACGAGTAGGCCTGGACCTGGACAGGCGCCATTCCGCCCTCGCTGCGGAGCCAGACCCGGAGTCGGTACGCCTGGCCGGGCCGGAACGGTAGCGAGGGCCCGGGCGCCACCATCGTTACGGCGGCCGCTGCGCGGTCCTTCTCCCGCGGGTCGTGCCGCACCAGGAGCGATCGCGCCCCTCCGTGCGCCCCGCCCTCCTCGACTCGAATCGCCGTGGTCGGGGTGGCACCGAGGGCCCACGCCCAACCCTCGGCGAGACCTCCCGGCGGCCCCTCCTCGACGCCCGGATTCGCGAGCAGGTTCGCGGTACGGGCCTCGCCCACGGCGAGCACACCGGTCGAGAGCGGCTCGCCACCGTGGAAGACCACGTTCCCATCGGACTGGTTCCGGTCGAGGGGGACGTCGGTCCAGTGGTAGAGCGAGGCGCCCTCCCCCCGGTAGACCACGATGTTGCGGTGGAAGACGTTGCCGGTCATGACCCGGCCGTCCGGGAGCGGCACCGTCCGCGGGTCGCGGAAGGCCCGCACCTTGGCCCACGCAGGGCACAGGCGTGCCTTCTCGTAGTCCGCAACCCAGCCGGCCACCATCGCGCTCCAGAAGCCGGTCGAGGTTGTCCAGCCGGGGAACTGGACCTGCGTGTCCCCACCATCGATCAGCACGTTGTTCTCGATCACGTTGTCGCGTCCGCTGTGGACCATCAGGCAGGCGCGCGGGGCCCGCACGAGGACATTGCCGACGATCTCAACGCCGCTCGCGGCCCAGTCCGGGTAGAGCGCGCTGGCGAAGTACGGCGAGCGCCACGCGCCCGCCTCCTCGTCGTACCCGAAGCCCATCGTGTCCGCGATCCAGTTGTAGCGGATGGCGGCCCCGGCCCACGAGAGCCAGTCGATGGCTCCCCCGCCGATGGCGCCCGCATCCTCCGTCTCGAGGCAAGTGTGGCGGATCCGGTTGTGCTCGATGGTGTGCACCGGGCCCCACATCAGGATCCCGGCGTGGGGGATGTCGTGGATCAGGTTGTGGGTGACGCGGTTGCGCGCGCCGGTCAGCTCGATGCCGTTGCCGTCACGCCCGACCCGGCCGACGTGGTGGATCACGTTGTTGTCGGCCACGCTCTCGCCCAGCGTGAGCGTGAAGGGGTCGCCACCGCCCAGCCGGATCCCGTGGTGGCCAACATCGTGGATGTCGTTCCCTACCACGAGGTCGCCGGCCCCGCCGTCGACGACGACACCGCTGCCGGCCACGTCACCCACATTCCGGATCGTGTTGCCGGCGATGGTCACCGCCGTCGAGTCGCGGACGATCACCCCCGTGCCATTGGCGCACTCGAGCGTGAAGCCACGCAGCGTGAGGTGCGCGCAGCCGGTGACCTCGACGAGGTTGTCCGCGAGAGCGGCGTAGACCGGCCGACCCTCGAGCGGCCGGGGGGGCCAGAAGGTGAGGGTCGAGGTCGCGCGGTCCCAGTGCCACTCGCCCGGCGCGTCGAGTTCGGCGAGGAGGTTCCGGATGAAGTACCGGTCACCCGGGCGGATCTCGTAGTACGACCCCGGCCCGAGACGGAGCGTTCGGCCGTCGGCGTCGAGCGACTCGACGGGAACGAGGCAGTGAGACCAGTTGAAGCGCGGGAAGATCGAGACCTCGGCTCCCTCCACGCGCTCCCACCCGCGGCGGTCCTCCTCCCGCAGGCACAGCATCCGGGTCAGCTCGGGCAGGTTGCGCTGCCAGAAGTCGAGCGCCCCATCCCCCCGCATGGTTCCCGGAGGCGTGGGCGAGTCGGCGTACATGCTGATGCGCGTGCCGTCCACGAAGGCCCACTGCCCCCCGTTGGGGTCACCGGGATCGCGGTTTGGGTAACGCGCCAACTCCTGGCGCTCGCCCCCAAGCACGAGCACACGGACCTGCCGCCCCGCGAGCGGCGTGTCGGACAGATCGGCGCGGAGGATCTCGCCGCGATAGGGCGTGAAGCGCGTCACCGGGTACCCACCCGTGAGCACCGGCCGCTCCCGCCCGAAGGCCCGGTAGGTGACCGGGGCATCCTCCTCGCCCGAGTCCTGCGGCCCGAAGCTGAGCGTCCGGGTCAGTGGGTAGACGCCGTCGCGCACGAACACGGTCACGGGGGACGGTACCCCGCCCCGCGCACGCAGGGCCCGGACCGCGTCGCGCGCCTGCTCGAGGGTGGCAAAGGGCTGCTCCCGGGTGCCGGAGCCGGACGCGCTGCCCGTGGGCGAGACGAACAACTCGGTCGCCCCCCGATGCGGGGCCGACGCCAGGACCAGAGCCAAGATGAGCGCGTACACGGGGCTCCGCTCCTTTCCATGCCGACGCGGCATCCCTGTCAGTAGTCGAACGCCACCGCGCAGTGGCACGCGAACTCCGGCACCGTAACCTCGCAGCGACCGTCGAACAAGGTGATCGGCAGGGACCGGCCATCCGGCACGAGCCGCGCCGCGACGGGCGTCTCCGGCAGGCGCACGGAGACCCGGACGTCGCGGAGAGGCGCCAGGTCCTCGATCACGGAGCACCGCCCGCGCGCGATCGGCGGGCCGTAGAGGAGATGCGCGACGTTGACGCAGCGACGCCCCCGGTCTGGCGCCTCACAGCGGCGAGAGCTCCTCAATCGCCTGGGCGATCTCGCCGCGTCGCGTCTCGATGGGCGCCGGGGCGCGCGTGTAGGAAGTCAGCGATCGCGCAATGCCTTCAGGCACCGACAGGAGATGCTCGTACGCGTTGATCTGTTCCGTGCTCAGCTGCCCACGCTTCGCGGCGAGCAGACGCTTGAGCATCGCCAGGTACTCGAAGTCCTCCATGCCGTCGCGCAGCGCTTCCCAGCGGATGGTGGTCGCTGGCGGATCGAGGACTGGACCGTCGCCACCGTCAAAGCAGGCCTCCGGCGGGTACAGGAACCGTCCGTCGCCTGCATTCCAGGCTTGCTTCGCGCCTCGGGGTGTGCCGTAGCCATCCACCCAGCTCATGGAGTCCTCGTAGGGATTCTGGAGGCTGTCGGGATACGCCGCGCCGCTGGTCCACCACACCGTGTCCCAGATGAGCACCCCGTCCACATGGCCTTGCCAGGTCTGCCAGAGCCAGACGCGCAGGTCTGTGGCCGGGCGGTCAATGAAGTTGGCTATGAAAGGTGTCTTGGGGCCGCAGCAGATGTACCAGGTGTAGAGGTCTCCGGCCTTCTGGCGTTCGGCGGCGAACTCGGGGTGGTGCGCGAGAATCAGCGCACGGAGGGCGCTCGCGTGCTCGCGGATCGTGGCGGCCCGGGCCTCACGCGGAGAGCCCCCCTCGCCCGCCATCCGCCGCCGGCACCTCTCGCAGTGGCACATCTCGCCCGCGAGGTAGATGTCGTACCAGAACCCGTCGACGGGGTAGGTCCGGCATAGCTCTTCGGTCTGGGCCATCATCAGCTCGTGGTACTCCCCGCTCGGACAGAGGAACTGCCACGAGTACCCGGGCTTCGGGTCCTCGGGTCCGGCGGTGGGATCCCACTGGGTGGCCAGGACGCTTCCGTCTTCGCGCCGCATGCACCATCCGGGGTGCTCCTCCGCGTCGAGCGCCGACCAGCCCATCGTGTAGTAGATCGGCGCGCGGACCCCGATCTCGTGGCATGCCTCGATCTGCCCGCCCAGGAGGTCGCAGGCGAGATGGGGGTGCGGCCGCCCAACCTTCGTGGGGTAGTAGCTGTAGCCGTGGTGGCACTTGGCGAAGACGTTCACGAGCTGCACACGGCCGAGCGTGAGCGCCTCCTGGAACTGGATTCGCGAGAAGCGGGCGCCGACCCCCTCGATCAGGCCCGACGTGTGGAAGTCGAGATGGATCTGGCGTGTCGGCTCGTGCATCGTGCCATCCTTCCGCGCGAGGTGTGGTGGGACAACCCGAAAGCGGTCGTGACGGAGATCCGGCGGGGCCGCGCGCGGCAAGTGCATCACCGGTACGCGGCGCTGGCGAGCCACTACGTCTTCGAGCCGCTGCTCTGCATGGTGGCTCGTCCGGCGGAGAAGCCAGGGGTGGGGCCGGCTTGCCGGCAGTCCCTCTCCCAGTCCGAGCCGACGTGGGCGGTCAGATCAGCATACCGTCCTTCGCGCCCAGCCGCACCAACTCGATCCGCTGCGGGTCGGATACCCCGAGGCCGTACTTCTCCTCGGCCAACGCGATGTGCTTCGGCGGCGGGCTGATGGGCCAAGGCTCGCCCCGAACCTCGTTGCGGATGGCCTGGAGGACCTGCGTGCCGACGGTGTCGACCGCCACCGGGTCGGCGCCGACGACAAGGCCGCCGTAGCGGTAGTAGTACTCCGGGTCGGTCTGGGGGCCCCGCTCGTAGTAGGGCTCCATCGCGTCGACGACGATGAGCCGGCACTTGTTCCGGAAGACGGGGAGCGCCTGCATCTGGCCGATGTCGGCTCCGGAATCACGGTGGATCTGGAACGCCGTGTCGGGCCCATCCTGGAGGTTGATGCGCGTGACGGCTCCGGCCCAGTTCTTCAGGCTGATGGCCACCCCGGAGATCACGTGGCACTTCAGCGAAGGCACGTTGACCAGTGCCGTCGCCCAATCCGCGGCGACTCGGGAGACGGCCTGCTCGTTGTGCCCGAAGATCGCCCCCCCTGCCAGGCGCCCTGTCCGGCCGACGCCGCGCCGCGGCCTATGCCGCCAGACGTGCGGTCCCAAGCCAGCACCGCCTCATCGCCGACACGCGCGTGCTCCACGAGCGAGTCCGCGATGGCCGCCAGCACTTGGGGCCGGGTGACGCTCATCATGACGTTGGCTTTGATCGCGACCTGGTCGTCCGGTCGGAAGGTCTCGCTCCAGAAGACGGGGGCCTCGCTGCCTGACAGGGCCGCGACGGCCTCGTCCAGCATCCCCCTGACGACCTCCGCCCGGCACTCGCCCGAGTCGTCCAGGGCTTCGGGGCGGCGGACCAGGACAACCCTGGCTTTTGGTTCCTCCGCAGTTCCACGCTGGGCACACGAGAGTCCGATGGCGGCCGCGATCCCACCATACGACGTCCCGCGCAGGAAGTCCCTTCGGGTGCAGCGTCGTCTCATCTTGGGTCAGCCTCCTTGAGCCTCGCCATGGACCTCGCTGTCAGACAGCCTGGCCCTTCGGCACTTCCCGCGCGGAAGGCCGAGGACCGGGCGCTTCGCTCTTGGGCGAGTTCCCCCGGATCACCGCTCGCCGCAGAGAGCGCGGCAGCCTACTCGTGACGAGCAACCTGACGTTCGGCGACTGGAACCAGGTCTTCCAGGGCGAGCGGATGACGGCGGCGCTCCTCGACCGCCTCACCCATCACTGCCACATCCTGGAGATGACCGGGGAGAGCTACCGCTTCCGGCAGTCCGCGAAGAGGCAACGCCGCAAAGAGCCCGAATAGGACCCCGCGCCGCCTCCCCCCTGTGGCGCACGCATCGACGAGGTGGGTCCGTTTTGCTCGCCTACCTGGGCCCTCTTTGCTCGCCGATTACCAGACCCCGGGACTTGCACAGGGAGCGCCGCGATGGTGAAGGCTGTTCGATACCATGACTACGGCGGACCCGAGGTGCTGTGTTACGAGGACGCACCGATCCCGGAGCCAGGACCCCGTGACGTCCTCGTGCGCGTGCACGCGGCGGGGGTGAACCCCGCCGACCGGCAGATACGCGCGGGCCTGCGGTTCCGGCTGGATAAGCCCTTCGCGTTCATCCCCGGCTGCGAAGTCTCCGGCACCGTCGAGAAGCGCGGGGCTGAAGTCAAGGTACTCACGGTGAGCGATGAGGTGTACGGCATGCTCGGAACGCTGGGGGGTGGGTACGCGGAATACGTCGTCGCAGCCGCAGACAACCTCGGTCGGAAGCCCGCGTCTCTGGACCACGTGCACGCAGCCGCCCTGCCGGTCGCCGCGCTGACCGCTTGGGATGCCCTGTTCGAGGTCGGGGGCCTGGTCGCCGGGCAGAAGATACTCATCCACGCGGCCGCTGGCGGTGTCGGGCATGTTGCCGTGCAGTTGGCCAAGTGGCGGGGCGCGCATGTGATCGGCACGGCATCGACACGGAACGAGGCGTTCCTCCGGGAACTCGGTGTCGATGAGTTCGTCGACTACCGGGCCACCGTGTTCGGATCCGTCGTGCGGGACGTGGATGTGGTTGTCGACGCGATCCCCCGTGAGGCCGACGATGCCACCGATGTGCTCGCCCGGGAGACGATGGCGCGTTCCTGGGTGGTTCTCAAGGATGGCGGGATTCAGGTCTCGATCTGCGCCAACCCGAGGCCCGGTCCGGAGGCTGCGAGGCGGGGACTCCGCGGCGCGTACGCGGGGGCCCAGCCCGGCAATGACGTATTGAACCGCATTGCAGGGCTGGTTGACGAGGGAAGGCTCAGCCCCGCCGTCGGCGTGATCCTGGCCCTGCGTGAAGCCCGGCAGGCACACGAGCTGATCCAGACGGGCCATACCCGCGGCAAGATCGTACTGGAGGTCGGTGAGCTGTGACAGGCCCGGCACTGCACGCCCGACAGGTGGTGGCGACGACAGCCTCCATGCGGCGGACGGTTGCGTTGCTCATGCTCCTCTCCAGAGCAGGCGTCCCCGCGGTCGCCGACTTCGTCGTCTCGCCTACGGGCGATGACCGGGCCGGCCGGACAGTACGACAGACGCAAGACCGACGGCAACACTGAGCGCGAGACCGCGCTCGCCAATCTGAGACCCTAACATCCCGAGTGGTACTCAACATGGAGGCAGGTCACGCAGGGAGGCATGCGCAGGAGGAACGGGATGACTCTACGAGGGGTACGATGGGAGCTCACAGGCATGGGAACGGTACTGGTGGTGTCTCTGTGCGTGGCGGCGAGCTTCGCCGCCCAGAGTGGTCCCGTGGTGCTGGCGACAGACGGCGTCGCCAGGGCGACCATCGTGGTGAGTGCGGACCTGTTGCCGCGCGCTTCCGCCGCCATGCCCCCCTCGGCGCGGGCGCAGGAGATGCCGCGCCTCCGAGTGAGCGACAGCGCGCGAGCGCTCGTCGCCGAGGATGGCACTCCGTTCCTCTGGCTGGGTGACACCGCCTGGTCGCTCCCGCGCCTGTCGCCCGAGGACGTCGAGACCTACATGGCCCGCCGCGCGCTCCAGGGCTTCACCGTCCTGCAGGTGTGCTGTGGGCTCGACGCGCCGGACTAAGCCGGCGATCAGCCGTTCGAGGGGGCTGACCCGGACGCCCCCAGCGGAGCATTCTGGCGCCATGTCGACTCGATCGTGGCTTGTGCCCGCTCGCACGGGCTCTACATCGCGCTCGTGCCGATGTGGGGAGCCGAGTACGGCCGGGCCTTCGGAGATGACACG
>Ga0315279_10004763_pt1 | contig 18059 bp, 9 predicted proteins | sample YL17G06_20_MG_FD_203694 | JGI IMG/M metagenome (GOLD analysis project Ga0315279, IMG submission 203694) | Sediment microbial communities from Yellowstone Lake, YNP, Wyoming, USA - YL17G06_20 | ecosystem: Environmental > Aquatic > Freshwater > Lake > Sediment | place: USA: Wyoming | collected... | reverse complement strand
CTACATCGGTGCTCTCACCTGGACACCAGACGGCCGGCACGTGCTGATGATGCGCGAATCGGAATCCGGACCGGACCAACAGTTTGGCCCGTACCAACTGTGGTCTGTCCCCGTTGGTGGCGGCGAGGCGCAGCCATTGGGTCTGGCCACGCCAGGCGGGTTCGCCGTGTCGGCCGATGTGTCCCTGCACCCGGATGGCCGCCGCATCGCATTCAGCAGCTACACCGGACCGAACGAGGAAATCTGGGTGATCAAGAACCTGCTGTCGACGCCCAAGGCGCCCCCCAAGTGACGGCCCGCACGCCGGCCTCCCGCTCATCACGCGGCATGACCTTCGTGAACCGTGCGGGAGGCCGGATCTTTCTCGACCGAATCTTGACGGACACTCGATACAATCCCTACTGGAAGAAGGTGAAATAGGCGAAGATATCGACCTCCCATGGAGACGTTGTCACGGCGGCCTCGCGCCCCTCGCGGTCTCCTGATCCTGTTCGGGACGGTCGTGGCCCTGCCCGCCGCCACGCTCGTCTTCCTTGGCGTGCGACTCCTCCAGCAGGACCGCGAACTGGCCCGGCAGCGGCGCGCCGAGACCCTCCAGCAGGCGTCCGACCGCGCGGTCCGTGCGCTTGACGACGATCTGGCAACGCTCCAGAGGCGCCTGTCCGATCCGTCGTGGCGTCCCAGTCAGGCACCGCCTGGAACCGCCTTCGTCCTGATGGCCCGCGACGAGGTGCGCGCCGATCCACCCGCGGCGCTGGCCTACTCCCCGGTGATCCCACGGATGAAAGAGCCTCCGACCGCGCCGTTCGGCGAGCTCGAGGCCGCGGAGTTCAAGGCGCAGGATCTCGCGAAAGCGCTCGAGGTCAGCCGCAGTCTGGCGGGTTCGACCGACCCGGCGGTGCGGGCCGGCGCACTTCTGCGACAGGCGCGGATCCTCCGCAAGATGGGACGCTCCGCCGACGCGCTGGCGATCTACGACATGCTGGCTGCGTTCTCGACGATCTCGATCAATGGGTCGCCGGTCGATCTGCTTGCGCGCAGGACACGATGCCTGCTTCTGGCAGAGATGAAACGGACGGGCGAGCATCGGCAGGAAGCCGCTGCCCTGGACGCGGACCTTGGCGCCGGCCGATGGCAACTGGATCGCGTGGGCTACGAGTACGTTTCCGCTCAACTCGACCAGTGGCTGGGTTCGGCGCGGCGGCCGCATGCGGACGCCGAAAGACTGGCCGCAGCGGTCGAATGGCTTCACCAGCAGTGGACCAGGACGCCGGGCGGCGAATTGAGCCCGAACGGGGCCCGGTCCCTGAGCGTTGCCGGTGCATTGGTGACCGTGGTGTGGGGATCCGCGGGAGGGCGCATGGCCGCGCTCGTTGGTGGGCAGGAGCACTGCCAGAGGGCCTGGCTCACGACAGCGCAGACAGCCGCCGGCCCCGCGGAGGTCTCGTTCTTCACTGCCGCCGGCCCGGGCCCGCCCCCTACTCCGGTTGCCGGCGACACGCTGGTCACCCGCCGCAGCGCCGCAGACACCGGCTTGCCGTGGACCCTCATCGTCACGCTCGGAAGTGATGTCGACGCCGCCCGGTTCGAGGGCCGACGGCGGATGCTGCTGGCAGGCCTGGCCGCAATCCTGGTGCTCGTCGCAGCGGGCAGCTACCTCGTCGTCCGTTCCCGCAACCGGGAGATCGCGCTGGCACGGCTCCAGTCCGATTTCATCGCGGCCGTTTCGCATGAGTTCCGCACGCCGCTGACCGCGCTCCGGCAGTTCAACGAGCTGCTGGATGAGGCGGGCGATCTCACACCCGAGAAGCGGCGGATCTACTACCAGGCGCAGACCCGGGCGACCGAGCGGCTTCATCGACTCGTCGAGTCGCTGCTCGACTTCGGCCGGATGGAGGCTGGAAGGCGCCCGTACACGCTCCAGCGTGTCGACGCAGGCGCGCTCGTCCGCGACGTGATTCAAGAGTTCCAGCGGGAGATCGAGGGCCGCGGTTTCGATCTGCGGTGCTCGGTCGAGCCGGGCGAGCACCCGGTTGACGCCGATGCCGAGGCGCTTGCGCGCGCGCTCTGGAATCTGCTCGACAACGCCGTGAAGTACTCGGCCGACAGGCGCGAGATCGACGTCTCGGTCGGCCGCACATCGGACCGTGTGTCCATCAGCGTGCGGGATCGCGGCATCGGCATCCCCTCGGGGGACGAGAAGCGCATCTTCCAGAAGTTCGTGCGTCTCGCCGCCGCAACCTCGCGGGGCATCAAGGGGAGTGGCATCGGCCTCGCGATGGTGCAGCACATCGTGGCGGCGCATGGGGGGACGCTGCGGGTTGCCAGCGTCGAGCACGAAGGAAGCACGTTCACGATCGTCCTGCCGCTGCAGGAACCCTGATCCCTGCTGACCGGAGGCTCCATGACCCGCATCCTGGTGGTCGAAGACGAGCCGGACATCGCGCTGGGGCTTCAAGACGATCTGACGCGCCAGGGCTACGAGGTGGAGACAGTTGCCGATGGGGAAAGCGCCATCCGGCGGGCGAGCGGAGAGAACTGGGACCTGATCCTGCTCGACGTCATGCTGCCGAAGATTGACGGCTTCGAGGTGTGCCGCGAGCTGCGGCGCCTGCACGTCAGGACGCCCATCATCCTTCTCACCGCGAAGGTGCAGGAGGCGGAGAAGGTGCTGGGGCTGGAACTGGGGGCCGACGACTACGTGACCAAGCCGTTCAGTCCCCGCGAGCTGCGCGCGCGGATCAAGGCCGTGCTGCGGCGCGTCGATGACGGCTCGATGGGTGTGGAACGGTTCGGTGATGTCGAGGTGGACTTCGATCGCGCGGAAGTGCGCCGCAAGGGCGGTCAGGTCGAACTGACAGCCCTCGAGCTCCGGCTGCTGAAGGTCTTCGTCAGCCACCGGGGCCGCGTGCTCACGCGCGCGCAACTGATCGATCTCGCATGGGAGCAGGGCACCAACGTGTCCGATCGCGTCGTGGACACCCACATCCTCAACCTGCGCAGGAAGATCGAGCCGCTGCCGAGCGAACCCCGCTTCATTCGCGGCGTGCGCGGGATCGGCTACCGGTTTGATGGGTGAGACCCCGTGCAGGCCTCGAGCCCCGAGCCGTTGAGCGCTCAACCGAATCTCGACCGACGCCTCATACAGGCTCCACGCGGGAGCGCTACCTTGGGGGCCAGGAGGAAGCGATGCGCAGAACCTACGTGCAATCGGTGATGCTGATCGTCCTGGCAGTGCTGGCCCTGATGGTCGTCGGCGGCGTCGCGCCGCGCGGGCAGACCAAGGCGGAGCTGGCGCTCAAGGCGGCGATGGACAAGGAGGTCGTCGACGGCGACCTCAAGGCCGCCATCGAGATGTACCGGCAGATCGCAAAGGCCGGTGACCGCGCCGTGGCTGCGCGCGCGCTGGTTCGCATGGGTCAGTGTTACGAGAAGCTGGGCGACGCCCAGGCGCGCAAGGCGTACGAGCAGGTGGTGCGCGAGTACGGCGATCAGGCTGACGTCGCTGCCGAGGCCCGCACTCGGCTGGCCGCGTTGGCCGGGACGGCAGGTGCGGCAAGCGGCTCGACAATGGCCGTCCGGCGCGTCTGGGCGGGTCCAGACGCAGATGGCTCAGGTTCCGTTTCCCCGGATGGCAAGTATCTCTCCTTCGCGGACTGGAAGACCTACAACCTCGGTATCCGCGAACTGGCCACGGGCACGATACGCATCCTCGCGAAGACAGTAAACGGCGAACACTATGGAGGGTCGGTCATCTCGCCCGACGGCAAGCAGATAGTTTATCGCTGGCTCAACGGGCGCCTGAGCGAACTCCGTGTCGTCGGAGTCGACGGATCCAACCCTCGGCTCCTCTCTCGCTTGGACGAACAAGCAGAAAGAATGGAAGTTCGCCCCGATGCCTGGTCTCCCGACGGGAAACACGTCCTGGTGCTCTTCGCCAAAAGAGACAAACTCCAGGAGATTGCGTTGGTGGCGGTGGCGGATGGTTCTATGCGGGTTCTCAAGACGCTCGACCCACCAGCCCCACAGAGAATGCGCTTCTCGCAAGATGGGCGCTACGTCGCGTATGACTTTCCGCAGAAGGCCGGCTCGGACGCACGCGACATCTCTCTGATCCCGACCGACGGGGGTCGCGACGTTCCTTTGGTGCAGCACCCGGCCAGTGACACCGTGCTTGGGTGGACACCGGATGGGAGGGGTCTCCTGTTTGCCAGTGATCGCACAAGAACCTGGGACGCCTGGTTGGTGCCGGTCGAGGCCGGTCGGCCACAAGGCCCGCCCGTGCTGGTGCGAACGGGTATCGGAGAAATTGCACCGATGGGGTTCGCCCAGAAGGGCTCGTTCTACTACGGCGTCTCGACCGACCTGGCGGACGTGTTCACTGCCACGCTCGACCTGACGACAGGCAGCGTGCTATCTGCGCCGACGCCAATCGCTCGGCGACTCGGCGGCAACTATGCACCAGACTGGTCGCCTGATGGCAAGTCGCTGGCCTACGTTTCACGGCCAACCTCAAAGCCGGGTTCGCACGCCATCGTCATCCGTTCGGTGGAGACCGGAGAGCAGCGAGAGCTGTTGCCGAAGATGAACCGCCTCGGCTACAACCTTCGCTGGTCCCCGGACAGCAAGTCGATGCTTGTCCGGGGCTACGACACTCAGGACCGAATGGGTGTTTACACGATCAACCTCCAAACAGGCGACGTGATCGCGGCAATGCCGGGCGCATACTGGGCTGACTGGTCTCGCGATGGAAAGGCCGTTCTCTGTGCGACGAACGCCAGGAACAGTCGGCCGATCGTGGCTCGGGACCTGGACACCGGCCAGGACAAAGAACTCTTCTCCGGGTGGGCCGGCCTGAGCTTGGCGGTCTCACCGGACGGCCAGTGGGTGGCCTTTTCCTCGATTGAACCGGACCTGCAAAACCCGACGACGGAATGGTCGGCGGCAACCCTGAGGATCATGCCGGTCACCGGCGGCGAAGCCCGCCAAGTGCTCAGGCTGGAGAGGCCCGAGGATTTCGCGGCAATTGCGTGGGCCGCTGACGGACGCCGACTGCTCTTCGTGAGAAGGAACCTGAAGGAGAACACGTTCGAGCTCTGGCACATCCGCACCGAGGGTGGCGAGCCCCAGAGGATTCTCGTCGGTCTCGCGCTGGGCAGCCTCTGCCAGATCAGCATGCATCCCGACGGGCGACGGATCGCCCTCAACGCGGGAAGCTCGAGAACTGAGATCTGGGTGATGGAGAACTTCCTGCCGCCGGCCGGCGCGCAGAATGTGAAAAAGTAGGGCCGTCCGCCGACGAGCCCGGTGCCGTTGGACGAGGCGCGGTGCTGCGGCAGGGCGCCATCGACGCGGCCATCGCCGCGTCCATCGGCGTGGCCGGCGCGCTGGCGCTCGGCCTCGCACAGGCGAAATAGTGGACTGTATCAGCTGAATCGAAAGCGGTGTCTGCGCACCTCTTGCGGGTCCTGTCCGCGAACAGCCCACAGGTGCTCAGGCCGAAAAACATGATCACGGCTGACGGCCTTGCGCTCCTGCGGGCGCCCGTTCGCGGCCACCCGCCCGACACCAACGCTTTCGATTCGACCGCTACACGCCAGCAGCCACACGTCTGCGGGGAGCAAGGTCAGGCCACGACAGGTTTTCGCGACTTACCGTTTGGGAACACTGACAGGAGTCCCGACCGCTGCCAGTTCCTGCCGGGCCTGCGCGAGGACAGGCAGGTCGCGGTCCGCGTCTTTCCAGTACCGCAGGAACTGCTCGTACGCCGCGCGGTTGCCCGCGACGTCTCCGGCCGCGGCCTTCGCGCGTTCGCGTCGTCCTCGCGCACGCCACGTGGCTGCGCCTGTTCGGGGGCAATCCGGGCGTGGTCGGGCGGATGGCCCAGCCATCGGACCCTGTTCCTATCGCCTCGTCTTTGCTGGCGGCGTCGGGGCCTTCGGCTTCGGGAGGAAGTTCTCCATCACCCAGACGCTGACATCCTTCTCTCGCGATCGCACTGCATAGGCGATTTCGCGACCGTTCGGGGACAGCGTGATATGCGTGACGCTCGCGTCCGGCGGGGCAAGCGTCTTCATCGCGCCGGTGGCCATGTCGAAGAGCCAGCACTCTGCCGGTACAGACTCTCGGCCGTAACGAAAGCCCCAATCAGCGACTAGCAGCGAACGTCCGTCGGCTGACCAGGCGAAACCCCAGCCGCCACTGCTGTCGGGGGCGAACTCGTGGATGGTCCTCGCATCGCCGCCCGCCGATGGCAGGATCACCAGGGTCCTCTTGGGCGGCACGGCTTCCATCAAGCCGAACGCCAGCCATTTCCCGTCGCGCGACACGGCGAATCGGACCAATTCAGCGGGCTTGCTGCTGCGGAAGAGTTCGCGCTCGGCATGCTCGGCGATTCGATGCTCGACCAGGGACACCTGCCCCAGTTGTCCGCCTTCGTCGCGGTGACTGATGGCCTTGTAGACAACACCGGCGTCCGGTGACCAGCCGTCAAGCGATGCGCTGGTCTTTGAGGGGTCCGCTTTCGGCAACACGTCCGAGCCCGCCGCCAGGATCGGGTCGACCGCACCGGTGTCCGCGCTCACGCGGTACAGACCGGATCGTGTCCCATCCGTGTCGAAGCCCTTCAGGAAGACGAAATGGCCATCCGCGCTCCAGGTGAAAGGGCCGGTGAACATGAAGGGCAACGAGAAGGACCTCGTCTGGCCGGTGTCCACCGACCAGATGGACAGGGCTCGCGCCAAAAAGGGTTGTTCGGCGGCCGCATTGGCCAGATAGACGAGCCGCCGCCCATCCGGCGACCAGGCGGGGTGAGTATTCTGGAGGAATGACGGCAGGCTGATCCTGGATGGCATGCCGACCAGAGTGAAATCGGATCGGATCTCCGCTCGATAGATTTCTCCCAGGATCCGCGGGACAATCGAATAGAAGATCGCGCCGCTCACCGTCATCCCGAGGCTGGCGAATCCCGTCACCTGCCGGATCCGGAACGGATCCCCGCTAGCCTGTCCCTCCACGACACGGACTGCCATGATGTCGCCGGCCTCGGTCGCGAAGACAACGTGCTCGCCGTCTGGCGTCCATCCCACCGGCCGCACGTTCTTGTAGGACAGCGGCAGCAGCGGCTTCCCGGTGCCGCCCTTGGACGGAATCACGATGGTGGTGGAACTGTTCGGGTTGCCGGGGCTGCTTCTGTACACGACGAACGCGCCGTTCGGCGACACGCATGCGTCGTAGTCGAGTTCCGGTTCGCCGGCTGGTACGAGCGGGCGCTCGGCTCCGTCGGCGGCCGAGATCCAAGAGAGTCGCGACGTGACCTTCGCGCCGACCGTGTTCAGGGCCGCGAGGATGGACCGGCCGTCAAGTGACCAACCCAGCACCTTCTCAACCCTTGTCCCGGCGTCCGCATACACCGCCCTGATCGTCCCATCCCGGAGATCAGCGACCCGAAGCTCAATCGAGAACTTGGACTGCGGCCCGACCTTGGCTTCCTTGGTCGACCACCAGCAGAACGCCACGTAGCGGCCGTCCCGAGACCATCTCGAAGACTCGCTCCACTCGGCCCACGATCGGTCCTTCGGGATGCTGGTCAGACGCCGGGTCGTACCGGCGGCCAGTTCGCGGATGACGAGATCGCCGGTGGCCTTGTCCTCTCCAGACAGGAAACGACCGTCTGGCGAGACGGCTTCCCAGAACCCATCCTGGCTGGCGGGCCACACCTGGCGGATGCTGGGCCCTCCGCCGGCTGGCGTTGTCGCGTCACCGCCAAGCTTCGCCAACCGTGCTTTCGCGTGGCTGACCAGATCCGCCTGGTCGGCGTAGTTCGCGACGACAGCCTCGTAAGCCTTGCGCGCTTCGCCGAGGCCGAGACGCTCGTAGCACGCGCCAATACGAAACTGCGCGCGCGCCTTCTGCTCGCGCGTGGCGTCGGCGGCCGCCAGGACCTTTTTGTAGCTGGCGATTGCGTCCTCGATGCGACCTTCGTTCTGTTCCTGATGCAGCGCCTGGCCGAGCAGCACATCGGCGGACACGGGTTTCTGCTGGGCGGCGAGCACCCAGGCGCCGCACGCCACCACCACCACCACGCCGAGCAGCCATGCAGAGATGATCTTCATCGCGAACCCTCCTCACAGGTCGCGAACAGGCTACGCTGTTGCGCGGCGCGCTGCGTCACGATCCGGTCACGTTCGCGATCCCGCACGGACAAGATTGCCGGCGCGGCGTGACTGGCGGCGGCGTGGCAAGGCGCGGGACGGGAAGGCGCGGCACGCATCAGTCACCCAGCCTGTAGCCCACGCCGCGCACGCCCACGACAATGACGGGCTTGGAGGGGTCGGGCTCGATCTTCGCGCGCAGCTTGTTGACGTGCGTGTAGACGACGCGATCGGTGAGCGCGATGCCCTTGCCCCATACCTGGTCAATCACCTCGTCGACCGACAACACGCGCCCGCGGTTGCCCACCAGCGCGGCGAGCAGCCGGTACTCGGTCGGTGTGAGCGCCACCACCTGGCCCGCGCGCCGGGTCTCGTAGCGGTTGAAGTCGACAACGAGATCGCCTCGCTCGAAGGTGGCCGGCCCCGGTGCCGCGTCGGCCACGCGGCGCAGGACGGCCCGCACGCGCGCCCGAAGCTCGCGCGAGCTGAACGGCTTGGTCACGTAATCGTCGGCGCCCAGCTCCAGCCCGAGCACCTTGTCGGCTTCCTGCGCCCGCGCCGTCAGCACGATGATCGGCGTCCGCACGCCCGAGGCGCGCAGCGCGCGGCACACGGCAAACCCATCCTTCTTCGGCAGCATCAGGTCGAGCAGGATGAGGTCGTAGCCACCATCGCGCGCGGCGCGTTCCCCTTCGATCCCGTCGGCCGCCACGTCCACCTGGTACCCTTCGGCCTCCAGGTCGTCGCGCAGCCCGACCACGATCGCGTATTCGTCTTCCACCACGAGGATGCGGGTCGTCCCGCCCATCACGCCTCCTCCCCCCGCCACGCGGGCAGCCGCACGGTGAAGGTGCTGCCCTCGCCCACGCGGCTCTTCACGGCCACCGTGCCGCCGTGCGCCGCCACGATTCGCTGCACGAGCGCGAGGCCCAGGCCGGTGCCGGCCACCGTGCCCGCGTCACGCCCGCGAAAGAACCGTTCGAAGATGTGCGCCTGATCCTCTTCCGCGATGCCGGCGCCCTCGTCGCGCACGCGGATCTCGACTTCACCGTCAACGACGTTCGCCTGCACCCACACGCGCCCCGAGTCCGGCGAATACTTCACGGCGTTGTCGAGCAGGTTCACGACGACCGTCGTCATCGCCTCGGCATCGGCGCGAAGCCGCGGCAGATCCGGCGCGACAACGACAACGATCTCCTTGCCGGCCGCCGCGCGGCTGGCCTGGAACTCGCCGGTCGCCTGCCCTAGCCAGGGCGCCACGTCGATCGGCTCGAGACGGTATTGCTGCCGGCCCTCCTCGATGCGGGCGAAGTTGAGCAGGTTCTCGACCAGGCGCCGCAGCCGCCCGCTCTCGCCGTGGATCAGCCGGTAGTACTCGCGCGTGCGCTCCTCGTCTTTCACACGCCCGGAATCGAGGAGTTCGGAGAGGTGCGAGATGGCGGAGAGCGGCGAGCGGAACTCGTGCGACACCGCCGACACGAACTCGGACTTGAGCTGCGCGATTTCCAGTTCCTTCCGGACCGTCCGGATGGCGAAGTACCCGGCGAGCGCCACCGACAGCAGCATCAGCGCCAGGGTCCCCAGGTACACGCCGGTGCGCACCGTTACGCCCCGACGCGGATCGCGTGCGGCATCAGGCCGAGCCGTGACCCGCCAGACCAGCGGGCCGTCCTCCACGGTGATCGTGGCCGTGTCCGGGGCGGTCCCGGCACGCCCGACCTCGACGCCCGAGAGCGGGAACACCACGACGCGGTTCGTCGCGATCGACACCGCGTGGCCGAACGCGTATCTCGCAACCAGTGGCGCGAAGACTCGGGTCGTCGCGGCGCCCGGTCCCAGCACGAGCAGCACCGCCTCGTCCTGGCCGGACGTGCGCCAGGCGACGACGATGGGCGAAGCGTGGTCGGTGAGGACCAGGTGCCCGGCCGGCTCGCGACGTCGCTCCGCGCGCCAGGCCCGAAGCGCGGCCTGCGCGGCCCCGGTCAGCGCGAGTTGTGAGGCTTCTCGGGCGATCAGGCGTGCGACATCGGTGCGGCCGGCCAGCGGCTGCGTCCATCGGCGCGCGCCATCGGCGTAGAACTCGTAGAGCGGCTTCTCAAGTCTCCACCTCCCGTCGACCAGCCCGCCGTAGAACCCGACGGCGCAGGTCTCGAGGTCCTGGCGACGGCCCGTTTCTTCGATCAGGGCGCAGCGGTCGTACCACGCGGCCGCCACCACGGGGCTGCCATCCGACCGGTGCGCATCGATGATCTGCTCGAGAACGGCGAGCGCTTCGGTGGCGCGCCCCGCCTTGCGCAGCGATCGCGCGAGGCGCTGTTGCACGGCGAGGCGCAGTGGCGAGTTGGAACCGGCCTGGACGAGCATCGCGCGGTAGGCCGCGTTCGCGGCGGTGTAGTCCCGGGTGCGGATCTCGAGTAACTCCGCAGCCCGAAGCGCCGCGGGCCACGCGGCCTCATCGGCCGGCGGGACGGGCGGCTCGGACTCGTAGAGCAGGCGCCCGCGCGGCCGCGCCGCCGTCCCATCGCGGCGCACGAGCAGCAGGACGCTGTCGTCTCCGGTGGCTTTCAGCAGTTCCGCGGCAGGCACAGTGCCCGCCGCGCTGTTCCCGCCGGCACCCTCGGCCATCGTCACCGGAAGGCCGCGCTCGAGACGTTCGAGCTCCGGAACGATTCCCTCGGCCACGCGCGATGCCGCCGCCGTTGCCGCGTCGCGGATCTCCTGGGCGGCGACGGTGCGCTCCTGGATCACGGTGCGCACCATGAACCACGCAAGCCCGGCTCCCGCGATGACGATGCACGCGGTGAGCAAGACGAGGGGGCGCCAGAGCAGGCGCGGGCCGGAGTGGCGGAGACTGCGTTGACCGATCGGCATGGTCGAGCCGGTTATAGCACAGGAAGGCGGGGGGCGGTGGCGCGGTAGGGCGGGCACCGCCCGCCGCGCCACGAACATGACCGGACCGTGACCGCGTCGTGACGCGTTCTATTTCTTCGGCGGTGCGGCCTTCCCCTGCTTGGGCGGCAGGAAGTTCTCCAGCATCCACACGCCCTCGTCTTTCGACCGGGGGCCTCCGACGTAGGCGATCTCCTTGCCGTCGGGCGACACGGCAATTTCCTGCACCATCTCGGAAGCGAGGGTGAGCTTTGTCAGGACTCCCGTGGTGACGTCACACAACCACCGTTCCTGGGGCGCGTCGCCGTGCGACGCGAAGACGACCGACCGGCCGTCAGGCGTCCACCTGACTACCCCCTCTTCTATCGTAGGCAACGTGGCGACGGTCTTCGCAGGACCACCGGCGGCCGGCATGACCATCAGCTTGCGCGCAGTAGGAGGAGAAGCCATCTCAAGCAGCGTGAACGCGAACTGGCTGCCGTCGAGGGACACACTGAAGCCGCTCACTCCCGACCCCGGCCGGGTGGTGCCGTTGTTGAACAGTTCCCGCTCGGCATGGTCGACGAGGCGATGCTCGACGATGGCGTGCGGCCCGATTACGCCGTTCTCCCTGTGGATCACTTGCTTGTAGACGACGCGTGCGTCTGGCGACCAGCCGGCCAGGATCGCATAGGGATTCCTCGAGATGTCGCCCATCGGGAACACGCCCGACGCCGGCGGCAGCACGGCCTCCACCGTTCCGCTCTCGGTGTTGATTCGGTACACCCCGGCCCGCCTGGCGTCATCTCGCCCCGCTGCGTAAGCCCAGCGTCCGTCCGCGCTCCATGTCGTCTGGAGCCACCACAACCGAACCGCATCGAACGGCAAGCTGAAGGACCGGGTCTGGGCATTCTCGGCCGACCAGATCGACAGGGTCCTCGGCGGCTTGCCGTTGGCCCAGCTCACGTAGGCCAGCCGGCGTCCGTCCGGGGACCACGACACTGAGCCGTTCTCGTGGAACGTGGAGAGGTCCACCCTGGATGGAGGGCCCACCCGCCCGGAGGTCGCATCGAAGCTGGCGCGGTACACGTTGAGCCTGGGTTCCTGGCTACTCTGATAAAGAAGCGCGCCGGCCCGCGACACGCCAAGCCACGAAAACCCCTGCAGCGTGCGAATGAGGAAGGGCTGTCCAACCGCCCGGCCATCCACGACCCGCAGCGCCATCAGATCGTCGGATCCGCGCGGGCGCGAGCTGAACAGCACGTGCGTGCCATCGGAGCTCCACCCGACAAGCGAATCGGAGGATGCAGCCGGAATCAGTGTGCGCGGCTGTCCGCCCCGGGCCGCCATGATGGACACCCCCGTGTCGTGTTCCAGAATGCGGGAGACGATCCATGCGCCATCGGGCGACAGAAAAGCCGAGCCGATGAATTCGCCAGTGCCGGCGCTCGCGAGCAGTTGTACGGCGCCATCGCTCGTGGTCACCCACGCCAAATGCTGCGTGCGCGTTTTCGGGGGCGCATCCTCCACGATGGCGAGCACGCGCCGGCCGTCAGGAGACCAGTCCTGCGGCGAGTACAGCCGGAATGGCGCATCCATTGGGACGACCCTCGATGTTCCGTCGGCAACGTCGGCGATGCGGAGCTCGGCAGGCGGACTGCTCGAATACCAGCTGTAGGCAACATACCGCCCGTCGCGCGACCAAACCGGAAAAACTGCTTGATCCTTGTTCCAGCGATCTTTCGGGATAGCGGTCAGCCGCCGGGGTTCGCCGGCGGCGAGGCTGCGGATCACAAGATCGCCGGTTCCGTCGTCGACACCGGCGACGGAGTGACCATCGGGCGAGATCCGATTCCAGGTCACACCGTTGCTTGTGGCCCAGATCTGGCGAATGACGGGGCTGCCGGCGCGTCCGGCCGGTTGGGCCAGTGCCGCAAGGCGCGTCTTTGCCTGCGCGGCAAGATCCGTCTGGTCGGCGTAGTTTGCGACCACGGCTTCGTACGCCTTCCGCGCCTCACCGAGACCCAGCCGCTCGTAGCAGGCGCCGATGCGGAACTGCGCGCGACCGGCCTGCGCCCTGGTCACGCCGGGCGCCTTCAGCACCTTCTGGTAGATCGCAATCGCATTCTGCAACCGGCCTTCGACCTCCTCCTCGTGCAGCGCTTCGCCGAGCAGCGCGTCCGGCGATGTGGCCGCCGATGCCGGCGGCGTCTTCTGCGTCGCCGGATTCCGCTGCGCCACGAGGACCGCTGCGAGCAGAACCATCGTCACGAGCGCGGCCATCATTCCGGATCCGGGTCGTCTTCGCGTCATGGTGCTTCCTCCTGAGACGAGGACAGCGTAGGCCTGATGGCGCGGCCACTGCTCCACGGTTCCGGCGGACCTGGTTCAAGACTTCGGAAGGTCGCGGTCATGACTTGCGAAACCCCGCGCGGCACCCTGCCCTTCACCCATCGAACCGATATCCGACGCCGCGGACACTGGTGACAACGTCCTTCGCGCCCGCCTGGTCGAGCTTCGCGCGCAGGTTGTTCACGTGCGTATAGACGACGCGGTCGGTGAGCGAGATGCCGTCGCCCCAGATGAGCTCCATGAGCCGGTCGAGAGAGATGACTTCGCCGCGCCTCTGCACGAAGGCATGGAGCAGCTTGAACTCCGTCGGCGTGAGCGACACCGCCTGCCCGGCCGACGAGGCCTCGAACCGGCGGAAATCCACGCGCAGGGGCCCGTGCTCCCAGACGTCTGGACTACAGGCCTCCGCCTCGCCGCTCGTCCGCCGGAGCACGGCCCTGATCCGCGCGCTCAGTTCGCCCAGCGAGAACGGCTTCGTCACGTAGTCGTCCGCTCCCAGTTCGAGGCCGACGATCTTGTCCACGTCCTGCGTGCGGGCCGTCACCACGATGATCGGCGTGGGAAGGCCTGCGCCGCGAAGCGTCCGGCACACCGAGAAGCCGTCTTTCTGCGGCAGCATGACGTCGAGCAGAATCAGGTCGTAGTGGTCGCGAAGCGCCGCACGCTCGGCGGAGAGGCCGTCACCGACCACGTGGACCTCGTAGCCCTCGAGCCGCAGCGCATCTTCGAGCGCCGTCGCGATGCTCGGTTCGTCTTCAACGATCAGGATGCGCGTCATGTGTCACGCTCCACGGGCAGAACCACTGTGAACGTCGTGCCCACGCCCGGCGTGCTCCTGACGGAGATCTCCCCACCGTGAGCGGAGACCACGTGCTTCACCAGGCTCAGACCGAGGCCGGTGCCAGCGACCGTATCGGTCAGTTGGCGCCCGCGGAAGAAGCGCTCGAACAGGTGCTGCTGCTCGTCGGGTGGAATGCCGACGCCCTCGTCCCGGATGGAGATGGCGACACTCGCGCCACCGGCCGTCGCCGAGGCATCCAGCCATACCGTGTCGCCGCCGGGGGAGTACTTCACGGCGTTGTCGAGCAGGTTGTGAATGGCACCGGCCATGGCCTGCGCGTCCACCATCAGCGGGGGCAGGCCCTCTGGCACCGAGACGCTGATCGCCTTGCCCCGGGCTGCCGGCGTTCGCTGGAAATCATTCGCCACCGCGCGCACCCAATCGCTCGTCTCCACGCGCTCGCAGCGATACTCCTTCCGCCCCTCGTCCATCCGCGCGAAATCGAGCACCTGCTCGACCAGGCGCGCGAGCCGCCGGCTCTCGCTGTGGATCAACTCGTAGTACTGCTGGCGCCGTGCCTCGTTTGTGACCTTGCCCCCGACCAGCAACTCGGACAACTGCGAGATGCCGGTGAGCGGCGACCGGAACTCGTGTGACACGGCCGCCACGAATTGCGATTTGAGGCGAGCGACCTCGACTTCCCGCTTCAGGGTTCGCCCCACGACCAGGCTGGCCGCGAGCAGCCCGCCGACCATCACCACGAGCATCGCCAGGTACAGCCATCGCCGCCGCGCCACCTCCGCGTAGAGCGCATCAGGCCGTTGCGACGTCGCCCGTACGCGCCAGAGGAAGTCCCCGTCCTGAAACGTCTGCTCGCGGGACATCGACGCGTCAGCGGCACCAGACGCTCCGGCCGTGGCGAAAACCACGGTGCCATCGGGTGCGACCAGCGAGACGGCGATGTCGTCTGACGCCGCCGCCGAGATGAGGGCCGGCCACACGCGCGAGCGCAGGCTGGTCTCGCCGAGCACGACGAGGATCGCGCCAGGTTCGGCCGGCGTCGATCGCCAGAAGGCGAGGTACTGGCCAGAGCCACGCGTGAAGAGTCGATGACCGGCGCCCCGCACACCCGGCGCGTGGATCGTGCCACTGATGTCGCCGACCGCATCGGTCAGCCGGATCTTCTGGCGCTCCGACGCCTCCAAATCGTCCACCGTCCGACGGTCCGTGCCTGCGGCGCCCGCGAGCCACTGGCGCGCGCGCTCCGAGTAGTGGAGATAGCGGGGTTTCTCCAGGCGCCAGCGGCCGCTCGTGAGCGATCGATAGAAGGTGGACGCTGCGCGTGTCAGTTCAGCGGGCGTGCCAGAGGTTGCGATCAGCTCGCAGCGCTGGACGCTGCCGACGAGATCGGCTGGCAGGTCGCCGATCATCGCTCCCGTTTCGCGCTCGAGGGCCTCGTAGAGCCGGAGCGCCTCCTCGCGCCTTCCCGCTTTCGCCTCCGTCCTGGCCAGCCGCTGGAGCGCCCAGGGCCTCAGGGTGAGGTCAGCCGAATGGAGCAGCGCGCGATACGCCTCGGCCGCGCGCGCGTAGTCGTGTTTCTGGATTTCGTAGACGTCGCCCGCCTCGAACGCGGGGGGCAACGGTGCGGTGCGCAACGGCGCGGGCGATCGCGGCTCGAGTGTGTAAAGGAGACGGCCCGCGGGCAGAACATCCTGGCGTTGGGATTCGATGCGCACCAGGACGCCGTCAGGAGCGTCGTCGAGGACATCGGCGATCAACCGTGGCACTGGGTGAGTTGCGCCGGGGGCCTCGGTACTGACCTCCGCGACCACCCGATCCCAGAGACTCAACCCGCGCTCGACATCCTGCGCGGCGCGCGCTGCCGCCCGGTCGAGTCGTTCGCGCGCCTGGGCCTCGGCCACGTGCGTGTCCTGCGCGAGCGTGCGCACGCCGAGCGCCGCGAGCAGCACGGCAGGCAACAGAACGAGCACGCCGATGAGGAGGAATGGGGTCCGTCCTGACCGGGCACGTCCCGCGAGCGATGACACCCACACCGGCATCGTGGCCGAGTTATAGCACAAGCGTCGCCGTCAGCGTCCGCAGGCCGACGGCGAGGGGGGAGACAGGGTTGAATCTTGAACGGACCTTGAAATGAGTCCCGACCCCGCCTGCCGCATCCGTAAGGGAATCCGAGTAGGAATCGAAGGGGCTGCGGTGAACATCTGGCGGTCCTCCGCCGTCCAACCGCACAGAGTCCGAAATGCGGGCGTGGGGGAGCCGAGGTTCCCCGGCTCGAAGGTGACGACCGGACCCCTGGGGGTGACTGGACAATGGCACTCGTCAACGACTGGCGCCTCGCCGTCCGGATGTTCGTCAGGCAGCCCGGCCTCACCATTGCAGCCGTGGTCGCGCTGGCCTTGGGTGTGGGCCTGACGACGCTCCTCTTCAGCATCGGCTACGGCATCTTCCTGCGCGGCCTGCCACTTCCCGAGGGCCGGCGCATCATGGCCGTCACGTTCACCAACGTCGCAACCGGGCGGCGGCAACTCGCTGTCGGCATTCACGACTTCGCCGACTGGCGCGCGTCGCAACGCTCCTTCGACGATCTGGCCGCGTTCCAGTTCGCCAGCCTCAACGTCGTGGTTCGCGATGGTCAGCCCGAGCGACTTCTGGGCGCGTTTCTGACGGCCAACGGGCTCGAGCTGCTGCACGCGCGGCCCCTGCTGGGACGCATGCTCGTGGCCGGCGATGGCGCGCCCGGCGCGGCGCCAGTCCTCGTGCTGGGTTACGAGGCGTGGACTACGTACTTCGGCGGCGACCCGCACGTGGTCGGTCGCGCGGTCCGTGCCGACGGCGAAGCGGCGACCATTGTCGGCGTCATGCCCCGCGGCTTCGGCTTCCCCCAGTCGCAGGACGCCTGGATGGTGCTTCGCGCCGACCCGCTGCAATTCCCGCGTGGCAAGGGGCCGTCGCTCATCGTCTACGGCCGGCTGAAGGCGGGCGCGTCGGCGGCGAGCGCGCAGGCGGATCTTGGCACCATCGCGGCGCGATTGGCCCGCGAGTACCCCGACACGAACCGCAACCTGAAGCCGGTGGTCCGGCTCTACACGGAGACGATGAGCGGCGACCAGAATGGGTTGGTGTTCATGCTGCTGACGGTCGGCCTGGGCTTTGGCGTGCTGTTCGTGGCGTGCGCCAACGTGGCCAACCTGCTGTTCGCCCGCGCCGCCTCGCGCACGCGGGAGGTCGCCATCCGGACGGCGCTCGGCGCAGGCCGCCGGCGCCTCGTCGCCCAGATGCTCGTCGAGGCCGCTGTTCTCGCCGTGGCGGGGACGGCGGTCGGCCTGTTGATCGCCCACGCCGGCATCTGGCAGTTCAACCAGGCCATCGCCGACAAGACGCCGCCCTTCTGGGTCAAGGTCCAACTCGACGCGGCGGCGCTGGCCTTCGCCGCCGGCCTCACCGGCGTGAGCGCGCTGCTGTCGGGGGCGATTCCCGCGTGGCGGGCATCCCGCGCGGACGTGAACGACTTGCTGAAGGACGGCGCCAGGTCCGGCGGATTGCGCATCGGCCGCGTGAGCCGCGTGCTGGTGACCGGCGAGATCGTCGTGTCGTTCGCGTTGCTGGTGGCGGCCGGCCTGATGATCCGCAGCATCCTGAACCTGGGGACGCACCAGTACGGGTTCGCGATGGACAACGTGTTCACGGCCAGGCTCGTGTTGCCGGAGCGCGGGTACCCGGATGCGGGCAGTCGTGCACGGTTCGCATCCGCGCTGCGCGATCGGATCGCCGCCCTGCCTGGTGTGCGGTCGGCCACGCTGGCCTCGGATTTTCCCGGCCTCTCGGCCGACCGGACGGCCGTGGCCATCGACGGCCACGTCTACGAAGACGCGTCGCAGTACCCG
>Ga0315279_10004762_pt1 | contig 18062 bp, 17 predicted proteins | sample YL17G06_20_MG_FD_203694 | JGI IMG/M metagenome (GOLD analysis project Ga0315279, IMG submission 203694) | Sediment microbial communities from Yellowstone Lake, YNP, Wyoming, USA - YL17G06_20 | ecosystem: Environmental > Aquatic > Freshwater > Lake > Sediment | place: USA: Wyoming | collected... | reverse complement strand
AGACCACATCCACAGTTTCATGGGGGAAAGCCTCCGCGCTTTCAGTGCGGATCTCGATAACTTTAAGGGGTGGCCAGCCTGCCATTGTCAGCAGCTCGTTGGAATTGCCTCCCGGGTGGTCGGCCAGAGGAAAGCAGGTCATGATATTCGGATGCCGTCCGGTTATATAACAATGTGAGTTGTGAAATATGGCGAAAGAGTATAGCAGAATTAAGTCACATTACATTGAAATGACGATTCACAAGATAAGAAATGGATAAAGGATTTCGCCATCTTTTACAAGCAGGTGTTACTCAATATTACGCATAAGTTAAGCAAACCTTTCCGATCACTCCTCAAAATACTTCCTCACCAACACCAAGATCGCCTCTGCCACCGTCTTTCTCGTCCCAGGGTTCGGAATCCGCGCGATCTCCTTCGCCACGTCCACTGCTTCGGGGGGTAAGTGTGCCGCGCTCTCTGTATGGATGTCAAACGCCTTCAATGCCGGCCAGCCAGCCAGCAACAGCAGTTCGTTGGGATTGATGCCCCAGTGATCCGCCAGCAAGATGCATACCGGCATGTTGGGGCGATACCCGGCGCGGATACGGCGGATGGCCTGGTGATCCAAGCCGGAGCTCAAGGCGGCTTCGCGGAAACTCTCCTTGTGCTGCTTCAGCAGCTCGTCGATGCGCTCTTTCAGAGGGGCGGGATCGTATTTAATTGCACGCGTCCGTCGTACGGCTTTGGCAATCGGTAGATCGTCCATCAAATCCTCCCGGGGTATGGATTACAATCATAATAAGTGCTGAAAAGATAATCTGTGCTAGATCAGCATCCTATATTTTACACCATAACAGAAGGAGTATTATGTATGCTTACCACCCACTTACGGGCCGTCGGGTACCGGCGAGTGTCCTCCCAGGAGCAGACCGAAGGACACAGCCTGGATGCCCAGACGACCCACATCCAAAATTACATCCAAACACAGGGCTGGAGCCTGGTCCAGTTCTACACGGATGCCGGCATATCGGCCAAAAAGGGCAGCCATCGGCCGGCGTTCGAGCAGATGCTCAAAGACGCCCAAAAAGGGCAGTTCGATGTGATCGTGGTGGACAAGATCGACCGCTTCTACCGCCACCTGACCGGACTGCTCACTGCGCTGGATCAGTTGAATGGCATGGGCGTTTCGTTGGCCTCGGTCCAGGAAAAGCTGGACCTGACCACTCCCTGGGGCAAGCTTATGCTGACCGTGCTGGGGATGCTCGCGGAGATCTATATCGATAATTTGCGACAAGAAACGAAAAAGGGACACAGGCAGCGGGCGCGGGCCGGATTGTGGGGTGGTGAGATCCCCTACGGTTACTGCCGAGGGTTATGCTCGGACTGCAAGCACCCCAACGGGAAGGACTACTGCCCCAACTACGGCCGACCCAACCTGTCGGATGGCAAGCACATGATTGCTCACCCCGTCGAATCGATCGGCGTGAAGCTGATGTTCGAATGGTACGCTACTGGAGAAACCTCGATGGCTGCCATTGCGGATAAACTGCTCGGGTATAAGGTCACCTTACCGGATGGGACTGAGGTGGCATTGAGGCAGAAAGGCCATGTCGGCCATCTCCATCAGGGGCCGTTCTCGAAAGATGTAGTCCGCAATATCCTGGGACGCTTCACCTATACCGGCAAAATCGCCTACATCGGCACGGATGAAAAAGGCAAGTTCCGCTCGCGCAAGCCGCCCATCGAAATCTATCAAGGACAGCACCCGGCTTTGGTCAGCCAGGAGCTGTTCGACAAAGTCAATGAGCTTCGGCGGTTGTTAGCTTACCCTGCCCACAATCGAACCCGGAAAATGCGCCATTACCCTCTTACCGGAGTTTTGAGATGTGGGCTGTGCGGCGCGAACATGCGCGGGGTATCCAGCGGGATCTATTACTCTTACGTATGTGGTGTAAGAGTAGACCACTCTCCGCACTGTATACAGAACTCTATACGCGCCTTCAAGACGGAAGATCTAATTGCTGGTATGATAGGGGAGATCGTTTCCCGAGCGGATGAAGGCAAGACGTTCGATTTCATCCAGGAGCAAGTGGTCAAAGTTGAGCAGCGCTACAGCCGGGTGCAGGAGCTGTATCTGGACGGTCAGATCGGCCGTGAGCAGTATGAAAAGGAGCTGGAGAGCTATGAAACCAGCCAAAAAACCTTGCAGCCAGAGAAACTCCGTGCTACAATAGCACTGTTAGACCAATTGCGAACGGAATTATCGCGTTGGAATGCACTTTCACCAATTGAAAAAAAGCGGCTCCTTCGAGGGGCACTCGAAGGAGCCTGGGTACGAGAAAACGCGTTAGTGGCTCTACAACCGACTATTGCGTTTCTTCCCATCCTCGTGGGGATAGGATTAAGTACGTGCGGAGAGAGTGGGATTCGAACCCACGGTGGGGACAAGCCCCACAACGGTTTTCGAGACCGTCCCATTCGGCCACTCTGGCATCTCTCCAGGGGATTGCGGATTGCGGATTGCGGATTGTTGATTGTGGATTGCAGATTGATTCATCAAATCCCCAATCCTCAACCATAAATCATCAATCCTCAATCAAAAATCCACAATCTCAAAAGCGGGGCGATTATAGCACGGATTACAGTGATTCGAAATTAATACGTCACCTTGAACAAAAACGTGCGCTGGGCATCGTTGGTGTCCAGGTCTTTTTGTTGGAACATCTCGGTGTGCAGGCCGCACTCCGTTTTGCCCGACCCGGCCCAGCGGCCGGCACGCTCGTCCTCGCCTGCCTGGACGGGCCGGGTGCAGGGGGCGCAGCCGATGCTGCGGTAACCTTTCCTCAGCAGTGGGTGCTCAGGCAGGTTGTGGGCCGTGCGGTAGGCCTCGACGTCAGCTTTCTTCCAGTTGAGCAGCGGGTTTACTTTAAGCAGCCCGTCCTCCTGTAATTCCAGGATGTGTGCCTGGGCGCGCACCTTGGTCTGGTCGCGGCGAATACCGGTGATCCAGGCTTTCAGCCCCGCCAGGGCCTCCTGCATGGGCTGGACCTTGTGGATGTAGCAGCACAGGTTGGGATCCACTGCCGGCAGCTCACGTCCAAACCGCCGCCGGAAGACATCCCAGCGCTGATCGCGATACAGGTCGATCACGTTCATGTTCATCTCCCGCGCCAGTTGCTCGCGGAAGATCAACGAGTCCCAAAAGTGGTAGCCGGTGTTGAGGAAGAAAACGCGGATATCGGGCATGGCCTGCATGGCCATGTGCAGCAGCGGCAGACTCTGCGTTTGGAACGAGGAGCTTAAAGCAATATCCGGGGCAAATTCGGCCACCGCCCAGGCAAGGATCTCTTGCGGGCTGTTGTGCTCGAATTTCTCGGCCAGCTGGTTAATTTCGTCTGGTGAAAACGAATGCGTCATAGCGAACCCCGGCCTCTCCGGGGTCTGGTTAGATTTCCAGGCTGGCGCCTAGCTCCGGGTATACGATCTTATCCAGCCCGCGCTCAGCCATCTTTTCTTGCAACGCGCCTGCCGGTGTTGGTTCGCCATGCACCAGGATAATCTTTTTCGCCGATCCTTTCACCATCGAGGCGTATTCGAGCAGGAAATCCTGCCCGGCATGCGCCGACAAGCCGCCAATGGTGGCAACCTCTGCGTTGACAGTAAATTCCTCGCCGTAGATGCGTACTTGTTTCTCGCGGTCGGCCAGGCGGCGGCCCAGCGTGTTAGGCGCCTGCCACGAGACGATCAGGATGGTGTTGCGCGGGTTTTCGATGTTGTTCCGCAGGTGATGTTGAATGCGCCCGGCCTCGCACATTCCCGAGGCTGAAATGATGATCAGCGGATCGGTGCGGAAGTTCAGAGCTTTGGACTCCTCCACCGAACGGGTGTAAGTGAGCATATCGAACCCCAGGGCGGAATGATGCCGGTCGGAGCGGATGAAGGCCTGCGTCTCTTCATCGAAGCACTCGGGATGAGCGCGGAACACATCGGAGGCATTGACTGCCAGCGGGCTGTCCACGATTACCGGAATGCGGGGCAGGTCTCCGCGGTCGAACATCTGGTGCAGGCCATAAACCAGCTCCTGGGTGCGGCCCACCGCAAATGCGGGAATGATCACCTTGCCGCCGCGCTTGACGGTGCGCAAGACGACCTCACGCAGCTCATCGAAGGCCATCTGCGGATCGCGGTGGGGTTTATCGCCGTAGGTGGATTCCATCATTAAGTAGTCCACCTTCTCCGGCATGACCGGGTCACGTACCAGGGGGAGCTTAGGCCGCCCGATGTCGCCCGAGAACCACAGGCGGAATTTGCGATCCTTTTCTTGCACATCCAGCACAATCGCCGCCGAGCCTAAAATATGCCCGGCATCCACCAGCCGGGCGGTAACGCCCGGGATGGGCTCGAAGGTCTCATCGTAGTCCACACCTTCAAAATGCTGTGCGACCATGGCGGCATCCTCGATGGTGTACAGCGGCTCCATAGGCGGTTCCCCATTCAGGGTGCGGCGTTTGTTTACGAAGGCTACATCGGATTCTTGCACATGAGCAGAGTCGATCAGCATGACATTGGACAGGTGTGCCGTGGCATGCGTGGTATAGATCAGCCCGCGGTAGCCGTTCTTGAGTAGATTCGGCAGATTGCCGCTGTGGTCGATGTGTGCGTGCGAAAGGATAGCTGCGCTCAGGTTACGCGGGTTGAAGTTAAAGCTGCGGTTGCGTTCATACGATTCAGCCCTTTTGCCCTGGTACAGCCCGCATTCCAGCAGCAAGCTGTGACCGTTGAGGTTGATCAAGTATTGAGAGCCCGTAACCGTCTGGGCTGCGCCAAGGATAGTAAGTTTCATAGTATCTACTCACTCATTTTTTCAGGAAGCTCCGCAAACAGGGGAATGAACGGGCGATCGCCCGTTCATTCCCCTGTTTGCGGGAAAAATGGTGTCCTTCATCGTTTGCACAGGACTTCTAAGATCTGGCTGCCGAAGCGCTCCAGCCGCCAGGGAACGTCGCACATGGTCTCTGCCAGCTCTTGCGGGGTGCGGGGGTTGCGCGCGGAGAGTTCGTTGAGCAGATCGCGCGGCAGCACGACATCCGATTCAACTTCCAGCTTGCGGGCAGTCACCTTGCGCCACTTTTTCAGCGCCTCCATTCGGGAAAGATAACTTTCATCGGGGCGCGTGGTGCGAGGAGGGTGCATCGGTTTGGCTTGCAGGCCGCGCTGTACGGCCTCGAGGATCGAACGCCCGTGCCGGTGTATCTGCCATTGGGTCATGCCGGGCAGGTTTCGCAATTCGTCCAGGCTGGAGGGGCAGGTGGAGGCAATGTTCAGCAAGGTCTGGTCACCCAGCACTTTGAAGCGCGGGCGGTCGAGGGAGATGGCAACCCCTTCGCGGTATTGGCATAATTCAGCCAGGACAGCGGTTTCTTGGGGGGAGAGATCGCGAATGCCATTGATCCGCCAGCAGGCCTCGCTTTCTTCGTCTGGAGCACGGCCGTTGGAGAAACACAGGCGGGCGAAATCTTCAACTGCCAGGGGCCACAGTTCGCGGCTGACCAGCTCCTCCCACAGGCGGTCGCGTAAGGCGATCAGGTAGTGCGTGTCGAAGCGGGCGTACGTTTGTAGGGAGCGCGGCAGCGGACGCTCACCCCAATCCGCCCGTTGGAAGCGCTTGTCGAGGGCGATGCCAAATTCAGCCAGGAGCATATCCCCCAGGCCCACGGCCTTACGGCCTAAGATGCGCGCCGCAGCCATCGTGTCGAACAGATTTTTAAATTCAAAGTCGAAATCGCGCCGCAGGCAGATCACGTCATATTCGGCGGCATGGAAGACTTTTTCGATCTTGGGGTTGGTAAAGATGGGGGCCAGAGGGGAGATATCAGGCAGGACCAGTGGGTCGACGAGATAATCGGCCTGGGGTATAGAAAATTGTATCAGGCATACTTGCTCGCGGTAGGCGTGCAGGCTGTTGGATTCAGTGTCTACGGCCACGATCGGCTGGCAGGACAGGGTCTTAACCAATTGCTGAAGGCCAGAGGTGCGGGTAACAAGGGTGGCCTCGGGTAAACTATTGAGCATGGGCTTATTATATCAGCCTCAACCGGATGAATCGAACGCGCATGTTGCTGCGCGCACTCTCATTTCTGTAAGATGGGAAAGATTCCATCACTGTCTTAAAATATCCCGTAATTTGGGGTAAAGAACGGGTGAAACCCGTTCTTTACCCCAAATTACGGGAAAAGGCGATTTTGGAGGGATAGGATAGCGCCGCTGCTTCGCAGCAAGGCCATCCTATCCCTCCAAAATCGCCCTTTACAAACATCGAAAGGTAATCCGCAGATTAATTTACACCCTCTTCTCCATCACCGTCCCATCTTCGCCATCTGAATAGTACTTGCGCCATTTTCCCAACATGGCGTAACCGAAGCGCTCGTACAGCCGGATAGCCGTGTCGTTCGACTGGCGCACGACCAACCGGATCACGGGCACGTCCAGCTTTTCCTCGCAGGCGCGCAGCAGCGCCGCCCCGATGCCCCGCCCGCGGTACTCGGGCAGCACGCCGATGGTGGCGATCCAAGCCAGGCGTTCTGAGCGCTTGATATCACCAGCTACAAAACCCACCATCTGCCCGTCGCAATCCGCTTTCAGCCGGATGAGATTCGGGAAGGTGAGAATACCGATCAGATCGAGCAGAGGCCAGGCATCTTTGGGGAAGCAGACCTTTTCGATCCGGCGCAGGGCGCTCAGATCATGCCAGGTAGCGAGTTCGATTGTGTATGAGCCGCCAGGCGCAGCCGTTTGGGATTCCATAAAGAAACCAATTGGATGTGTCACACGCATGACACACCCCGAAATAATCATCGGGCAGTGTCATTTCCAAGACCCACCCCCTGAATACCGGATAGAGACGCAAGTTAATGCGTCTCTACTGCGTCGTCCCCCTCCCATACACCTGCGGTGCACGGGAGGAGGGCTTATTTTACACTGACACACAGCGATGATGAGATTTGGGGTGTGTCATGTGCATATCCGATATGAACTGGATTTATTTTCCTTTGAGGAAATTCTCCATCATGCTGGTGAATTCCATGGGGAAGATGTACTTGGTGGAAGGGTTGGTGCCGATCGATTTCAGCGTCTCGAAGTACTGCAGGGTCATGGTCTTCTGGTCAATGCCCTTGGCAATCGAGAAGATCTTGTCGAGTGCGGCAGAGAAACCTTCGGCGCGCAGCAGCTGAGCCTGTCGCTCACCCTCGGCCCGCAGGATGTTGGCTTGCTTCTCGCCTTCGGCCTTGAGGATGTTGGACTGCTTATCGCCTTCAGCCACGTTAATGGCCGCCTCGCGCGTGCCGGTGGACTCGGTTACCACCGCGCGGCGGATACGCTCAGCAGACATCTGGCGGTTCATGGCTTCCTGAACTTCACGCGGTGGGATGATCTCGCGGATTTCTACATTGGTCACTTTTACACCCCAGCGTTCGGTGACCTCGTCCAGGCGGGTGCGCAGCATGTTGTTGATGTGCTCGCGTTCGGAGAGCACATCGTCCAGTGGGATTCCACCGATCACCGCGCGCAGCGTGGTGGTAGCCATACCCTGCGCTGCCAGTTCGAAGGTACCCACCTGCAGCACGCTCTGGGTGGGATCGAGCACTTTGTAGTACCACAAGAAGTCGATCGAGATCGGGGCGTTATCTTTGGTGATCGAGGTCTGGTGGGGGATCTCACGCACCTGCTCGCGCAAATCCACCGACATGACGCGATCAAAGCCAGGCAGGACGATCACGATGCCTGGCCCCTTGGCGCCGATGCAGCGGCCTAAGCGGAAGAGGACCAACCGCTTGTATTCGGGGACAATGCGGATGGCGCTGAATAGCAAGATAGCAAATACCAGCACGACACCCGCGGCTCCGCAGATTAAGATTCCTTGTGCATTCGTTGGCATGATTACCTCCTTGAAAAAGGGATATTGTGTCCGGCAAATGCCGGTTGATACACATTTTACCGGCAATCCGTTGGAATCAATGGATGAAATCCATTGATCGTTACCGGATTGTACCGGGAAATGTCGACTTATAATTCTTCGACTTCCAGCAACACGCGACTCACGCGTACTTTCTTGCCCGGAGCGATCGGCCGCGGGCTTGCGGCGTTCCAAATTTCGCCGTACAGCTCAATGGTGCCCTCCGTATAGACAGGCGATTTCGCCTCGCCCACCGAACCGAGCAGGGCCGCCTGGCGCGTGCGCCCGCGCTGCACGGCTTCCTGCGCCTCGCGCGGCAAGGTGATTTCGCTGATCTCGAGCTTTGTGGCTTGCACGCCCCACTTCGCGGCAGCCTCGTTCAGTCGGGCACGCACTTGCTCTGCGATGGTTTCCTTATGAGCTAGCACGTCATGAACATTCAATCCGCCGATGAACTCGCGTAAACCGGCGACAATTTGATCCTGAGAGGCCTTTTCAAAGTTGCCAACTTCCAGCACGCTGGCCATGGGATCGTTGATCTTGTAAAACCAACGCGTCTCCACCGTCACTGGATATTTGTCGCCCGTAAGGATACCCTGGCTGGAGATAAGGTGTTCTTGTTCGCGCAAGTCCATCTTGACCCCGCGATCCAGTGCCGGGATCAGGAGCACCAGACCAGGGCCGCGGGTGCCGAGGTAGCGCCCCAGCCGGAAGACAACCAGGCGCTGGTACTCTGGCACAACGCGAATTGCGCTGGCGACCCAAACCATTGCCAGAAGCGCGATGAAAAATATAACACATAAAATAATCAGTGTAGGGCCAGATGCAGGGGATGATGCAAGGAACACATGATTCATAGGATGTTCCGGATCATGCTTTCTCTACTTTTAGGATTAACCCTTCCCGGCGAATGACGCGCACCGCTGCTCCAGGCGGAATGGGAACATCGCTCCAGGCGCTCCACTGTTCCCCTGCTACCTGGACCGATCCCTCGGCATGAACGGCGGTCTTGGCCTCGCCCACCTGCCCGACCAGCGTCCCCAGATCATGACTGGGGCGCATTAGTTCGGCCTCGATCGCCTTGTGCCCGGCGATCCACAAGAACAGGCCAGTCGAGACGATCGTAAATGCTGCCAGAAAAGGATTCACCGCCGGTTTCCACCACACTTCGGGCACGAACAGATACACGGACCCCAGCTCGAACGCCACGATGGCGATTGCCAGGTAGATCACATTGCGCCATTTACGCATGGCTAGCAGGAAAGGAAATATGCCGATCGCCAGCACGATCAACGCCCACAGGCTGATGTCGCGGGCGTTATTGTAGACCCCCCAGCCGGCCGCGAACAACACGAGCAACGCTCCCGCTTCGAGCAAGCCGGTACCTGGCGAGAACAAGGCCAGGATCCCTAAGAAGAAACCGAGCACCAACAGCAGATATACAATATTGGGGTTGAGAAAGAATTCCATATTGGGCCTTTCGATAAAGCTGCACGCACACTATTCAATATAACTACGCACCGTCCTGCCCCCGGGTTTCTATTTGGTGCAGCCTCGGCGGCAGGATCGATGCAGATGCCTCGATCCGTTATGTTGACAGAGACCATTATACTGCCAGTCTGGGCAGGGGGCAAATCAGGACTTTCGTAAAGTCGAAAAGCCCTGTGCTGGCAACTTGCCCATCCCTCGAACGCAGCTTTGCTGCGTCACCCCCAATTTCTCATTTACTCCCCGCCCGTGGCGAGGGGCGGGGCCGGGGGTGGGGTCGAACCATGGGCAACTTTAAGCAGACCCTGGGGGGCAAATTCGATCGCGGTTACCAGACAGCTAAAAACATGCTATGATCGGATTCTGTGTAGCTTCTCAAAAGGGATGATTTGCTGATGACGGCTTCGAACCGATGCGGTTTTGCTCTGACCCTGGCGCTGGTGGGGATGCTGATCCTTGCCGCCTGTGTGCCTTCACGCCCTCATCCGACCGCCACCTCTACCGTTCCTGGCAAACTGACCCCGTACAGCAGTCCCACCCCGTCACAAACCCCGCGGGCTTCCCCGCAGCCCAGCGGGTCTCCTCCTCCACTGCCCACTGCCACTTCCACGATCACCCCCACCCCCTTCCTGCACGTGCTCGCCAAAGATGACACCTTGTTAGGCCTGGCTTTGAAATATGGCGTCAGCCTGGAGACGATCAAAACTGCCAACCCTGAGCTGCAGCCGAACTTCCTTATCGTGGGTACATCCGTTATCATCCCTATCCAGGCTACCTCGGCCCCCACCTCTGTGCCGACTCCCACCCCCGTGCCGGTGCGCATGGCTGCGCCGCGCTGCTATCCCACCGCGGATGGCGGGTTGTGGTGTTTCGTGCTAGCAGCTAACGACCAGTTATTCGGGCTGGAGAACCTCTCCGCCTGGATCACCCTGGGTGATCCGCGTGGACAGATACTGGCTGGGCAGGAAGCCATAGCTCCACTGAACCGTTTGCCGCCCGGCGCAACCCTCCCGTTGATGGCATTTTTCCCGCCGCCTGTCTCTACGGATGCAGTTCCCGACGCCAGGTTGACCAATTCGCTGGTCATCCCCGCGCAGGATACACGTTACCTCACTGCTACCGTGCAGGTCGAGTCGGTTGAAATTCTAACCGGCGGGCTGCAAGCCACGGTGCAAGGAAATGTGCTCCTGCCAGCTGGCACCCGCCCGGCGAGCGTGGTCTGGGTGGCAGCGGTAGCTTATGACGCGGCCGGGCAGGTGGTAGGTGTGCGCAAATGGGAAGCGGCGGAATCCCTTCAGCCCGCGGGGCGCCTGCCGTTTGCGTTTACTGTATACAGCCTTGGCCCGGCGATCGCACGGGTCGAGGCTGTGGTGGAGGCCAGGCCGTAACAGAAACAAGATTCACCCCGGATTCAATCTTTCCGGGGTGAATCTTACTAAATAAGCCTATTTACCCATCTCCCCTGCCCCCCTTCCCGATGGGAAGGGGGGTGAACTCCGAAAACAAGTGTGATGCGGTGCCAAAGCACCGCATCACACTTGTTTTCGGAATTTATCCTCCCGCTACCAGCACCAGAGGCACCGGGGTGAACACGAGTAGGAAGATGATCACCCCCAGGATGGCCAGCGCCTTGCGGCGCGGATCGAGTGGGGTAATTAAATCCAGCGGTTCGGCGTAAAACCGCCCGAAGATAAAGATCAAAAACGCCCACAGCCACCAGCCAGTCCAGATGAAACCGAGCAGAAACAACGCTCCTAGGATGAACGGCAGGAGCTTTACCGCTCGGCGGCCGCGCAGCACGTACATCAAATGCCCACCATCCAGCTGCCCGGCGGGGATCAGGTTGAGAGCCGTTACCAGCAGGCCGACCCAGCCAGCCCATGCTACCGGGTGCAGCATCACGTCAACGCCGCCACGCGGCAGGGGCAGACCGGTGAATATATACCGCAGCCAGTAGAGCGCCGGGTGTAGCCCCTCGTAACTGGCAGGCTGGGGCAGCAGCTCGCCTTTGGCGATATATTTGAGGGCCACATATAGGATGGAGTTCCCTTCCAGAGTTAAACCCTCGTCTTTCGGGATAGACAACGGGATGCGATCGACCGTTGAGAGGTGCAGCCCGTAAAGAAGGATCGGAACCGCCACGATCAAGCCGGCCAGCGGTCCGGCGATGCCGATGTCTAACAAATGCCGCCGGTTTTTGGGGATCGACTTCATCTGGATAAATGCACCCAGCGTGCCGAAACCGCCGGGAAAGGGCAAGGGCAGGAAGTAAGGGAGTGAGACGTTCTCGCCGTGGTAGCGCCCGACCAGATAGTGGCCGAACTCGTGGGCAAACAGGATCGCCAGCAGGCTGACCGCGTAAGGCCAGCCGCTGATGATATGCACGATGGCATAACGATAGATATCAACAAAGCCGGTGAATTCCGGACCTTTGTAGTCATACCACACCCCAGCCATAAACACACTGATCACGGTCAGCACCATAAAGAGCAGGTTGACGCGCAGGTTAGCCGGGCGGGGCCTGGCGATGCCTTGCATGAGTAGCACCACGTGACGCCCTTCTTCCAGCCGGAAGAGCGGGGTTATTTCGTAGCTGCGTAGTGCTTCGGCCAGTTGATCGTAGGCCGCTGCGGAATCGCCGTACAGCTGGCCGCGGTAGCGGACGATGAAACTTTTCGGCGGAGCGCCCAGGGTTACATCATCAACGCGTAGGACACGGGAGACAATGGAAGTGAGGATGTCGGTTTCGGGAAGCATAGGGGGATTGTGGATTGCGAATTGTTGATTGTAGATTTTAGATTGCTGATTGTTGCTTGCTGAATACAGGATTCTGGAAACCCTGGCGGTATCTCAGCACTTGGGAAGAAACACCGATCGCGGATAAGGCGGGAATGGATGGGGGTCGAACCCACCGCGGCCCGCAACGCGACCCGCCACCGGTTTTGAAGACCGGGGAGCCCACCGGGACTCAACCACTCCCAATTGGGTGTAAGGATACCCCAAGCGAGGGGGTTTGGCAAGGTAGGAATGAGATGGCTCTCATGCGCTTGACGCCGCTCCCCCACCGTGCTATAGTGCCGGTCAGCATGAGCCTGATTACGCTGATGACTGACTTTGGCCTGAAAGACGGCAACGTGGGTGTAATGAAGGGTGTGATTCTGGGGATCGCACCGCGGGCGCAGATCGTGGATCTTAGCCATTTCATCTCGCCTCAAAATGTCCGCGAGGCGGCTTTGATCTTGAGGCGTTCGGCTCCTTACTTCCCGCCCGAGACGATCCATGTGGTAGTTGTCGACCCAGGTGTGGGGACGAGCCGCCGCCCGATCGCCGCACAATTGGGTCCGCAGCGCTTCGTCGGCCCGGATAACGGCGTGATCACCCTGCTGCTCGAACACGCCGAACGGTACGGATGGCCGGTTGCGGTCGTCCATCTCGACAGACCGCAGTTCTGGCTTCCTGAAATCAGCCATGTGTTTCATGGGCGGGATATCTTTGCCCCGGCAGCGGCGCACCTGGCCAATGGTGCAGCCCTCTCGGACTTGGGCACGCCGGTCAGCGATCCGGTGCTGCTGGCGCTACCCCGTCCCGAGCGCACGCCCGCGGGCTGGCGGGGCGAGATCATCTACATCGACCATTTTGGCAACCTTGCCAGCAACATCCTGAGCGAGCACCTGCCCGAATGGCTGGATGCCGCGGAGAAGGTCACCGTGCGTCTGTGTGGGGTGGAAATCCGCGGGCTGGTGGAAACCTTCGGCGAGCGCGCCCCGGGCGCGCTGGCGGCTTTGTTTGGCAGCACTGGAAACCTGATCGTGTCGGTCGTCAACGGTAGCGCGGCAGAAGCTCTCGGCGCCAAGGTGGGAGATCCCTGCGAAGTTGAACGGCTGGTAGAATCACCGGGTTTGGACGTATGATGAAATGATGGCCACGCTCTTTGCTGTTTTTTCCTTTTCATTTGTACTGGCAATCGGGGCTGTGGCTTCGCCTGGACCCGTTTCAACCGCGATAGTCAGCCAGGCACCGCAGCGCGGCTGGCAAGTAGGGCCACTGGTCGCCACCGGACATTCGTTGATGGAGTTTTTGCTCGTGGTGCTGTTAACCCTGGGGTTGGGTGCAGGGCTGGCGAGTGACGGCATCCAGACCGGGATCGCGTTTCTGGGAGGCATTCTCCTGCTCTGGATGGGCGGGATGATCTTATGGCAGCTCGTGAGAGGTAAAGTTCATCTCCCCCGTGCCGTGGAACAGTCGAAACCATTGAGCAGCGGTCAATTCGTAGGAATAGGTGTTTTTGCCACGCTCAGCAACCCCTTTTGGTACGCCTGGTGGGTTATGGTGGGAGCAGGCTATTTAACCGGTTACCTCTCAAAGGCTGAAGGGGTAGCTTTGGTGATCGCCTTTTACCTGGGACACATCGCCGCGGATTATGCCTGGGATACCCTGCTTTCCGCGGTGGTAGGGGGAGGCAGGCGCTGGATGACGGATGGGGTCTATCGTACGCTGCTCCTGGCCTGTGGAGTTTTCTTTGTCTACCTGGGAGGGACGTTTTTGGTACATGGGATGAGGGCATTGTAATTTCACTGCAAGGACCCACAACGTGACACTTGACAACCGGGGAGAGGATAAGCGACCCTTGATTTAGGGTCTGATTTTTGTAAAAATAGTAAGGTCGGTCAAAATCGCGCCAAAGAAAGGATTATTTTATGGGTCACTTCACTCCTAGCATTCTGAAATTGCGTTTCCCTGTCCCTTCCGATATCGAAATTGCTCAAGAAGCCGACATCAAACCGATCTCTCAGATAGCTGAAGAACTCGGTTTGTTACCTTCGGAGCTGGAGCTGCACGGCAAATACAAGGCCAAGGTCGAGCTGGAGGTGCTCGAGCGCCTCAAGGATGTTCCCAACGGCAAGTATATCGATGTGACGGCTATCACACCTACCCCTCTCGGGGAAGGCAAGAGCACCACGATGGTCGGCCTCTCACAAGCCATCGGAGCGCACTTGGGCAAGCGGGTATTCACCTGCATCCGCCAGCCCTCCCAGGGGCCGACGTTTGGCATCAAGGGTGGTGCCGCCGGCGGCGGTTACAGCCAGGTGATCCCGATGGAGGATTTCAACCTGCACCTGACTGGCGACATCCACGCCATCACTGCTGCCAACAACCTGCTGGCTGCGGCCATTGATGCGCGTTACTTCCACGAGGCCTCCCAGCCGGATGACGAAAAGCTGTTCAATGCCCTCTGCCCGCCCGATAAGCAGGGCAAGCGCAAGTTCTCCCCCTCCATGCTGCGCCGCCTCAAGCATTTGGGCATCGCCAAAACTGATCCATCGGAGCTGACCGCGGAAGAACGCGCCCGCTTCTCCCGGCTGGACATCGACATCGACAGCGTCACCTTGCGGCGGGTGGTGGATACCAGCGACCGCTTCCTGCGGGATATTACCATCGGGCAGGGGCCGGAGGAGAAGGGCATGACCCGCCGCACCGGCTTCGACATCAGCGTCGCCAGCGAGGTGATGGCCATCCTGGCCCTGACCACCGACCTGGCGGATATGCGCGACCGCTTTGGCCGCATGGTGTTCGGCACGAATAAGAAGGGCGAAGCCCTCACCGCCGAAGATCTGGGTGTAGCCGGGGCGATGACGGTGCTGATGAAAGACGCCATCAAGCCCAACCTGATGCAGACTTTGGAAGGCACGCCGGTGTTTTGTCATGCCGGGCCTTTCGCCAACATTGCTCATGGGAACAGCTCGATCATCGCCGACCGGATTGCCCTCAAGCTGGCGGATTATGTCGTCACCGAATCGGGCTTCGGCGCTGATATTGGGATGGAGAAGTTTTTCGATATAAAGTGCCGCGCCTCCGGGCTGATCCCCAACTGCGTGGTGATGGTAGCGACCGTGCGGGCATTGAAGATGCACGGCGGAGGCCCGCGGGTGGTGGCTGGCAAGCCGCTGGCTGCGGAATATACCGACGAGAACCCGGATCTGCTGCGCGCCGGTCTGGGCAACCTGCAGCATCACATCAAGAATGCGCGCCGCTTCGGCGTCCCGGTGGTGGTGGCAGTCAACTCGTTTGCCACCGATACCCCGGCCGAGGTCGATCTGGTTCGCCAGGCGGCCCTGGAAGCCGGCGCCGAGGATTCTGTGGTCTGCACCCACTGGATGGAAGGCGGCAAGGGCGCCCTCGAGTTGGCTGAAGCTGTGGTGAAGGCCTGCGAGAAGCCCGTCAATTTCCAATTCCTCTACCCGCTTGATTTCTCGATTAAGCAAAAAATCGAGACAATCTGCAAGGAAATCTACGGGGCGGATGGGGTAGATTATTTACCCGAGGCGGAGACCAAGATCGCACTCTACACCCGCCTGGGGTTCGACAAGCTGCCGCTGTGCATGGCCAAGACTCACCTCAGCTTGAGCCACGACCCGAATATCAAGGGCGTGCCGAAGGGCTACCGCATCCCAATCCGCGATGTCCGCGCCTCGGTGGGAGCGGGCTTCCTGTACCCACTGCTGGGCGAGATGCGCACCATGCCCGGCCTGCCCACACGCCCGGTGTTCTACGATGTCGACCTCGACCTGGAGACTGGTAGGGTGCTGGGATTGTTCTAATTTTTGCCCCACCCCCCCTTACCCCCCCTTCCCGATGGGAAGGGGGGATTAATTCAGAAAAAAGGTTGCAGTGGCGCAATTACGCCGCTGAACTGAACCCATAAGGGCAGACAAAAAAGAAAGCGGCCTTGAAGCTAACTGGACAGGCAGCGTAGCTGCGTTCAGGGGGGGTCTTGGTATGACGCATAACGAATATTTAATTCGGGATGAGTCATGTTACTATTCCTGAAGGCAAAAAACGGCCTCCGCTGGTTCGGTGAGGAATATCCAGCGGAGGCCTTTGCCAAAGGAGGAAACAGCGATGAGCATCAGGAGGTGTCCAGCTCCCATCGTCTATTTTATTGTACCAAAGGGGGGTAGATTTGGTTACTGCCGAAAATCACACAACCCGAGTGACGTTTCGCTTAATATTACTTTTTTTCCAATCTATGCAATCCGTTTTGATAACTGCGTACCCAGGCTGCTCAATTTCGGGGAATATACATGCTTCTTGGAATTGGCGTAGCTTTTTGCAGCCAGACTCCCATATAGCTTTCCAGCTCCGTGCTGAGCGCCATCCAATCCTTTACTAATAGCACCAGCCCTTTGGTCTGTGTGGAGAACATCACGCGCGGCAGGAACAGGCGCAAAACTGATTGGCGGATAGGAAACTCACTCAGCCCCACCGCCAGGACGGTTTTGCCATAAAATGGCTCCAGGAGGCGGCGTTCAGCCCACCCGGCCTTCGATAACGGGAACAATTGGTGAAATTCAAGCGGATGGGTCGTGCGAATCCGCCGAAATGAAATTTTCAACCGGATGAAGGGCGTTGCTACCCGCAGGTGATCGGTGCACACCTGCACATACGCCATGCTCCTCATCAGAAACATAAGGAACGCCAGTGTGACCAGCACAGTCCCTCCGGCGAGGATGAGTGTGTCGAAAGGCTCAGGAAGCAGCGGGAAAATATCACCCCCCCACCACCACATTGCTACCACCATCAACCCCAATACCAGTGTAGCGGCCCACAGACGGTCCATCACACGCTGGTAGATCAATAAGCGGTGGCGTTTGCCGATTTTTCTGGATTTCATTTCAGTCTCCTGGCGCCATACTCTGGAAACTGTCAACCTTATTACAAACCATTTTACGGTTTATAGACCGGAACAGTAAACCAGAACAGGCTCCCTTTGCGATACTCGCTCTGTACTCCAATTTGCCCGCCCATAAGCTCCACCAGCCGTTGGGTGACATTCAAACCCAGGCCCCAACCCTGTTGTTCCCGCACCATGGGATCGTCAGATCGAAAGAATTGCGTAAACAAGCGCTTCTGATCCTCGGCGCTGATCCCTATACCCGAATCACTCACCTCCACGCGGATAAAATCACCTTCCAGGCGAGCGCGCAAATCGATCTTACCTTCGGGATCGGTGTATTTACTGGCATTACTGACCAGGTTGGTCAACACCTGCGCCAAACGGTTCGGATCGACGTTGATCGGTGGGAGATCTGCGGGGAGGTCAACCGTGAGGACTTGCTGCTTTTCCTCGATCTTAGGACGCAAGGTTTGCAATACCTGGGTTACGTTTTCACCCAATTTGCTCACCGACAACGACAGCTTCATCCGCCCGGTTTCGATGTGAGAGATATCTGACAGATCCGAGACCAGCACCGACATACGCTCCACATTGTTGCGGATAACTTCCAGGAAATTGGTCTGCATCTCATTGATCGGGCCAACCATACCTCCCCTGAGCAGATCGGTGTAACCCTTGATGGAGGTCATCGGGATGCGCAGTTCATGGGTGACCACCGAAACGAACCGGGTTTTAGCCTGGTTGGCGTCCTGGACAGCTTTGTAGAGACGAGCATTCTGAATGGCGCTGGCAGCGCGCCCTGCCAAGCGTTCGAGGAACTGCTGGGCGGTAGTAGTGAACGTTTCGGGCCGTTCCACGACTAGAATGCCAATCGGCTTGTGCGTATATTGCATGGAGACGATCAGCCGGGCAGGATTGCCATCTTGTGGGGCAAGGCTTTGTGAGTTTGATTCGCTCAAACAG
>Ga0315279_10004761_pt1 | contig 18064 bp, 14 predicted proteins | sample YL17G06_20_MG_FD_203694 | JGI IMG/M metagenome (GOLD analysis project Ga0315279, IMG submission 203694) | Sediment microbial communities from Yellowstone Lake, YNP, Wyoming, USA - YL17G06_20 | ecosystem: Environmental > Aquatic > Freshwater > Lake > Sediment | place: USA: Wyoming | collected... | reverse complement strand
ACACCGGATCGGTGGCCAGCGCGCGGCGGTAGGCTTCGGCCTGGCTGTCGGCCGTCGCCGCGCCGCAGGGATTGGTGTGCTTGATGATGACGGCCGCGGTGTCGGTGAATTCGCTCGCCAGCTCCCAAGCGGCATCCAGATCCACCAGGTTGTTATAGGACAGCTCCCTGCCGTGCAACTGGCGGGCGCCGGCCAGGCCGGCCGGCGGGCCGTCGCCCACGCCGTACAGCGCCGCCTGCTGGTGCGGGTTTTCGCCGTAGCGCAAATCCATCACCTTGCGCAGGGCCAGGGTCTGGCTTTGCGGCAACCCGAAATCCGTTGCCGCGGGAAGCGTGGCCGAGGGCGCCGGCTCGCTGATCCTTAGCAGCGTGGAGGAAACGGCGGCGTCGTAGGCGGCGGTCAGCAGGAAGGCGCGTTGGGCCAGCCGCCAGCGCGTTTCCACCGCGAGCCGGCGCTCGCTCCGCTCCATCTCCGCCAGGACCGCCGGGTAATCATCCGGGGAGACGAGGACGGCCACGTGGCGGAAATTCTTGGCGGCGGCCCGAATCAACGAAGGGCCGCCGATGTCGATCTGCTCGATCAGTTCGTCCAGCGGCGTGCCCGGCCGCGCCGCCGCTTCCTGGAACTGGTAGAGGTTGACCACCACCAGGTCGATGGGCTCGATATGGCAGCGCGCCAGCGCCTCCATGTGCGCGGGCAGGTCGCGGCGCGCCAGCAGGCCCGCGTGGATCGCCGGGTGAAGCGTTTTGACCCGGCCGTCCAGCATTTCGGGGAAGCGGGTGACGTCGGAAACATCGGTGACCCCTATCCCGTGCTCCCGCAGCAGGCGGGCCGTGCCCCCCGTCGATACCAGTTCGATGCCCAACTTCGACAGGCCGCCGGCGAATGCCGGCAGGCCGCGCTTGTCGGTCACGCTGAGCAGTGCGCGCTTGATTCTCATATCAGTTATCAGTGGTCAGTCGTCAGTTCTCAGTTTTCCGGCCTCCGAGGCGCCGAAACCGGCAACTGATAACTGATGACTGATGACTGGAAACTTGTTCTTACGAACTTCCCCGGGCCTTGAGGCGCACCTGGCCGTTCTCGATTTCCACCACGTACTCCACTTGCTGGCAGGCCATATCCTTCTTGAGTTGTTCGGTCTTCTGCTTGACGAAGCGCTTGAAGGTTTCCATGGGCAGCGAGTCGGTTGATTCGCCGCATCGCTTCTTGGCTTCCACCAAAACGTTGAACAGGCGTTCCACTTTGTCCTGCTCCTGCTCCGGGTCGTTCCATTGGATGGCAAAGGAACTGGGCTGGGCGGCGGATTCGGGCCGCGGCTCCTCGCGGCGGCGCGGCGGCTCGCGCCCTTCCTCGCGCATCTTCACCTTCTGCCGCCACATGTCGCTGAACATCGCGTAGCGCTGGACCAGGGAGTTGTACCGGAACCGCTGGGCGAACGACAGCCGGCTCGCGTCGCTGTATTTCTTGACGACGCTTTCCACGCGCCACTGGGCGTCGACCGGGGGCCGGGGTGTGCCGCCGTTGAAATAGATGTCGTAGTCGATCTTCAACTTGCGGATCGCGTCTTCCAGGTGCGTCAGCTCTTCGTCAACGGTCATGCTCTAGGGGTCATAGTAGGCCAACCGGCCGGTGGAAGCAAGTGGAGCAGACCTCAGACCTGAGACCTGAGACCGGGGACCTGGGACCTGAGACCTGGGACCGGGGACCTGAGACCTGAGACCTGAGACCTGAGACCGGGGATCCGAGACCGCAGGATGGGGGACTCAGCTTGCCGAGTCCCAGGTCTCAGGTCCCAGGTCTCAGGACTCTTATTGCCTTGAAGAGCCGCCTGCGTTACTGTTGCCGATATGGACATGCGCGCGGCCGGAAGTGCACTTCCCGTCGTCATGACCATCGCCGGATTCGACCCCACCGGCGGGGCGGGCGTCAGCGGCGATCTGAAGACCATTGCCGCCCATAACTGCTACGGGGTGGCCGTGGTCACCTCCCTGGCGGTGCAGAGCACCAGTGCCCTGTTGGGCCGGCACGATGTCTCGGCCGCCGTGGTGAGCGAGCAGATCCAGGCGCTGGCCGAGGACATGCCGCTGGCGGCCGTCAAGATCGGCATGCTGGGCTCGGCGGCCAATGTGGAGGCCGTGGCCGCGGCCATCGAGAAGTACGCGCCGCCCTTCGTGGTGCTCGATCCGGTATTCCGCTCTACCAGCGGCGCCGAGCTGCTGGATGCCGACGGGGTGGAGGCGCTGCGGGCGCAACTGCTGCCGCGCGTCACCGTGATCACTCCGAACATCGATGAAGCCGCCCGCCTGACTGGCCAGACCATCGGCAGCATCGAGCAGATGAGAGCCGCGGCGGCGGCCCTGCACGCCGCCTACGGCGTCCGCGTGATCATTACCGGCGGGCACCTGGAGAAACCCCAGGACGTGTACTACGACGGCGACAACTACAGCGTCTTCGCCGGCGACCGCATCCCCTCGGAGAACACTCACGGCACCGGCTGCGCATTTTCCTCGGCTATCGCCGCCAATCTGGCCCTGGGCAAGTCGCTGCCCGATGCCATTGTGCTGGCCAAAGCCTATGTCACCACGGCCATCGAGAAAGGGTACGCGCTGGGCCGCGGGCACGGCCTGTTGAACCACCTGTATCGGCTCCAGGGCTCGACCCAGGCCCGCCCCGTGGTGGTCACCGAGATGACCGAGAGCCACACGGCAGGCCACCGATAGCAGCAGTGACGAGTGATGAGTGACGAGTGACGAGAACCGCTCCCCGGCGACACTCGCTCGTCGCTTGTCACTCGTCACTTGTCACTTGCGTATGAAGAAGCTTGCTTGCCTGTTGCTGGTTGCCGCGGCCGCCTGTGTCTGGTGGAGCTGCTCACCGCAAAAACCGCCGGCGGTGCAGGAAACGCCCGCCGGGGGGAGGGCCGGCGCGCCGCAACCGTCCTGGCGCTTGAAGCTGGATATTCCGGAATCCATCAACGCCGGCAAACCCGTCGATGTCGCGCTGCGCGTGTTCGACGCGGCCGGCCAGCCGGTGGACAACGCCCAGGCCGAACTCTCGCTAGTGATGACCAGCATGGATATGGGCGAGAACAAGCCGGTGCTGACCGAGACGGCCCCGGGCATCTACACCGGCAAGGCCACATTCACTATGGCCGGGCCATGGGAGGTAACTGCGCAGGTGGGCAAGGGCGGCCAGAGCATCAGCCAGCGCTTCCCCTGCAACGTTCGCCAGGGAAATTGAGAATGAAGAATGAAGAATGAAGAATCGCTCGCCATGGGCGATTCGCTAATTCTTAATTCTTAATTCTCAATTCACCGGAGGTGTTATGAGTGTTCCCGCTATTGGCGAGATGGCGCCCGACTTCAGCCTGCCGTGCTGCGTCGGCGACCAGAGGGATCGCTTCGTCCTGAGCAGTCATCGAGGCGAGAATATCGTCCTCGTTTTATACGTGCTGGACTGGACGCCGGTTTGAACGGTCCAGATGCCCGGCTACCAGAAGGACCTGGAAAAATTCGCCGGGCTGGACGCCCAGGTCGTGGGCGTCAGCGTGGACTCGATTTTCAGTCACCTGGAATGGCAGAAATCGCTGGGAGGTTTCAGCTACGCGCTGGCCAGCGACTTCTACCCGCACGGCCAGGTAGCCGAGCAGTACGGCGTGCTGCGCACCGGCCCGCCCATCCCCGGCATCAGCGAACGGGCGATTTTCATTATCGACAAGGAGGGCAAGATCGCCTTTTCGCACGTCTACGAACTGTCCGAGTTGCCGGAGAACGAAGAGCTATTGCAGGCCCTCCGGAAATTGCAGTAATGAGTGACACGTGACGAGTGACCAGTTCAGAGGCGAGCGGGTGACCGCTCACCCGACTTTTCGCTTGTCACTTGTTACTCGTCACTCGTCACTTTCATGACTCTGCGCGACCGCCGCCCCTCGGACTTTGCCGAACTGTGCGAGATCGACCGCCTGTGTTTCCCGCCGGGCATCGCCTATCCGCCGCAGGATCTGGCGCACTGGCTGCGGCAGCGCGGCTCCTTTGTCATTGTGGCCGAAGATGAAGAGAAGCAGAAGGTGGCGGGGTTTGTTCTGGCGCGCAAACAGCACGGCTCCAGCGGCCACATCATCACCGTTGACATCCTGCCCGAATACCGGCGGTGCGGCCTGGGGACAGCGCTGATTGAGCGGGCTCACGAACGGCTGAAGCGCATGGAGGCGCAGCGCGTCCGCCTGGAAGCCTCGGTGGAGAACGCCTCGGCCATCGCCTTCTACCAGAAACTGGGCTACCAGATCGTGGGCCGCATTCCGCGCTACTACCTGGACAGCGTTGACGCCTGGGTGATGTCGAAAGAGCTGACTTGAGACCTGGGACTTGAGACTTGGGACTTAGGGCCTCCCGTTTCAGGTCCCAGGTCTCAGGTCTCAGGTCAACTCCAGACGCCGGCGATCTCCTGCTGGCAATACTGGCACTTGCCCTTGCGGAGGCGCACGGCTTTGATGGTGAAACCGGCGCGCTCGACCACTGCGCGCCGGCACTTCGGGCAGTAGGTGTTCTCGGCCGGATGCCCCGGCACGTTCCCCACGTAGACGTAATGCAGGCCCGCGGCGTCGGCGACGGCCTTCGCCCGTTCCAGCGTATTCAGCGGCGTGGGCGGCAGGTTCTTCAGCAGGTATTCCGGGTGGAAGCGGGTGAAATGCACCGGGACATCGAGGCCCAGCTCGGACTTGATCCAGGCGGCCAGGGCCTTGAACTCCTGGTCGCTGTCGTTCAGCGTGGGCACCACCAGGTAGACGATCTCGGTCCACATGCCCAGCTTGCGCAGCGTCACCAGCGCATCCAGCACCGGTTTCAGCTCGCCGTTCACCACTTCCTTGTAAAACTTCTGCGAGAAGGCCTTGAGATCCACCTTCACCGCGTCCACCCGCTGGCACAGCTTCCTGAGCGGGTCCTGCTGGATGTAACCGCCAGTGACCACGGCGCTCTTCACGCCGACGGCGCGCGCGGCTTCAGCCGCGTCCAGCATGTATTCGTAATAAATGACCGGCTCGCTGTAGGTGTAGGCGATGGAGGCGCACTGGTTCTCGCGGGCCGCGGCCGCCAACTGCCGGGGCGGCAGATACGTGGCGCGCACCTGCTCGGGCCGCACCTGCGAGATTTCCCAGTTCTGGCACATCTTGCAGTTCACGTTGCAGCCCGCGGTGGCAATCGAGAAGGCCTCCGAGCCGGGGAGGAAGTGGAAGAAGGGCTTCTTTTCGATGGGGTCGACGTGGGCGGTGCAGACGCGGGAGTGCACCAGCGTGTAGTAAACGCCGCCGCGGTTCTCCCGCACGCCGCAGTAGCCGCGCTCCCGGTCGTCGATGACGCACTCGCGCGGGCACAGCTTGCACTTGATCTTCTTGTACGGCTGCTTCTCGTAAAACGCCGCTTCGACGATAAACCGCGCGTCCTCCGGCTGCTCGGCGCCGGCAAATGGCGCCGCGCGGCCCGCCCCGCCGGCCAGCAGGCATGGCAGTATCGCCGATTTAACGAACTCCCTGCGTGTACCCATGTCTCGGTCAACGGACGCATGTGAACGCGTGCCGGTTCCTTCCCTCTGCGTTCATCTGCGTAGCAATCAGCAAGAATGTTGTCTTTCGAACACTATTTCTCAGCGGCGGCTCCGCCGCTTTGCTGTGCGGAATGGCTTTGCCTTTCCGAACCCGTGGTCTTATTCGTCGGAGGCTGCGCCTCCAGTCGCGATCCGAAGGCGTAGCCTTCAAAAGAGCGGGGCCTGATCGGAAAGGCAAAGCCATTCCGCACAGCCGGGCGGCAAAGCCGCTGTTGGTCCCGGCTATGCTGGTGCGCGTTTATCCGCGTCCCATTTCCCCAATTCTCCGGCTAAACCTCCACCACCTGAATCCGCGCCGGGTCGTTGGCGCCCAGGCGGTGCGCGGCATCCGCCGCCGTGGCGATGTAGGCCGGCTCCCGCTGCACCGCCCGGAGCGGCTTCATGCCCTTCTCCGCGCGCTTCTTCTCGATGATCCGCCAGCCGGTATAATCCAGCGCCACCGGGTCGCGGGCCACGATCAGTCCGTTGTAAGGCCAGGTCCAGTGCGGCATGTAGGACGGCCCGCCCTCGTATTGCGCGGTGGTCGCGTCGCAAATCGCCAGGCGCACCTTCTGGCGGATGGGCGGCAGCATGTACACGTCGGCCACGTACGGGTTGCCCACATCGACGTGGTACTTGTTGGGGTTGTGGATGGCGCCGAACATGTTCTTCAGCGCCATGGTCACGCCCACGATGCCGTGGTCCTTCAGCACCGGCAGGCTGATGACCGCGTCGCACACCTCGGTCAGCGCGCGGGCCATCAGGCTGGCCGCCGAGCCGTAGGCCGCCAGCTCGGTTTCGTAGCCCAGGGCGTCGTTGCCCAGGCAGCGAATGCGGTCCGGGCTGGTGGCCAGGCGGAAGCCCGCGCTTTCCAGGTCCGCATTCAGCCGGTCCCAGATGACGATATTCTTTGCGGGAATGCCTGCCTGTTGCAGGCGCTCGCAGACGGCTTCCACCAGCGCGACGGAAGTGGAGTTGCCGCGGCCGGCCAGGCAGTTGACCTTCAGCCCCACCACCTCGCCGGGCCGCGCCAGTCGCTTCCAGGCTTCCAGCGGCGAGTCGGTGGCAAAATAGGACTGCAACGACCGGTCCAGCAGCTTGAGCAGGCGGCCGGAATCGGGGGCCGCGCCCGCCCCGCGCAGGTCCGCGTCGCGGGCGATCACCACCCTGGATTTCGGCTGGCCGCCGGCTTGAGCGGCATCGGCATCCCGGACGCTGCCGCGCGCCAGCGCCGCCCCGGCCAGGCACTTGTGCAGAAATCCCCGCCGGCTGGCTATGGCGTGACCCATTCCCTGTTTTATACCACCACGGGGCCTGCACCGGGCGAAGATTTGCTCGCGGCAGGGGTGCGCGACGTAGATGTGAGAATAGCAGGGGAATCTTCGCCCCTTCAGCCCGCGAAGCGGGCGACAGTTTGGTAGCCCACAGCGCAAGCTGTGGGTAGCAAAAGAGGGCAGAACAAGCCCGCGAAGCGGGCGACAGAAAACGCCGCCAGGTTTCTGTCGCCCGCTTCGCGGGCTTGTTGCGGCTGCCGCGAACCTTTCCCACGGCTGACGCCGTGGGCTACCAAACTGTCGCCCGCTTCGCGGGCTCTCGGGCCAGTCTGTGCGTATCTACTACGTTAAGATTCGGGTGAAGGACAAGAGAACGATGTTTCCAGGCAGCGCAATCGTCCGCCCAAGTCCGCAGGATCCGCGGACAAAACCTTCTTTTTGCTTGACCGTCTCGCCAAAACGCATATATTCACGGAAAGCAAATCGCGGGAGAAACAAAAAAGAGGAGGATTGTATGGTTTTTTGCAGGGGTCTTGGTGGGTACTGTTCCGGATTGATTCTCGTTATCTTGGCCCTGGTGGCGGTGCTGGCGGCGGCGCCGGCGTTGCCGGCGCAGGATGCGCGCGGCACCATCGTGGGCCGCGTGGCCGACACCTCGGGCGGCGTGATTCCCGGCGCTGGCATTCGCGCCACCAACGCCGCCACCGGCGTCGCCTTCACGGCGAAAAGCAATGCATCGGGCAACTTTGTGCTGCCCTACCTGCAGACGGGCACCTACACGCTCACGATCGAAGCGACCGGCTTCAAGAAGTTCGTGAACGATGCCGTGCAGGTGCGCATCAACGATACGGTGGATGTCAACGTGCAGCTTCAGGTGGGCAGCGTGGCGGAAACCGTGGAAGTGACGGCCGAGACGCCGCTGCTGGCGACCGCGGAGGCTTCGCTGGGCCAGGTGGTGGACGAGCGCCGCGTCACGGAGCTGCCGCTGTTCGCCGGCAATGCCATGGACCTGGTTCACCTGGCGCCCGGCACCGTGAACACCACCGACATGCGGCTGCGCAAGGCGCCGTTCAATAACGCTCCGTCGCAGTTCTCCACCGACGGCAGCGGCACCTACGGCAATGAGTTCACTATCGACGGCGTGTCCAACACTTATTCCGACGGCACTTCGCCGCGCGTGGCGTTCTCGCCGCCACAAACGGCCATCGCCGAGTTCAAGATTCAGACTTCGATGTTCGACGCCGCCATCGGCCACACGATCGGCTCCGTGGTCAACGTGAGCACCAAGGGTGGCACCAACACGTTCCACGGCGAGGCGCACGAATGGCTGCGTCACTCGGCCCTGGACGCGCCCACGATTTTCCAGAACCGCTCGGCCAAGCCCGGCCAGCGCGTCATGTCCGTGTACCAGGACAACCGCTACGGCCTTTCGGGTGGCTCTCCGGTGATCCTCCCCAAGATTTACAACGGCAAGAACAAGACGTTCTGGTTCTTCGCCTGGGAGGCCAACAAGTTCGGCGACCCGAACGTGGGCACGCAGACTTCGACGGTGCCCACCGAGGCGATGCGGCGCGGCGACCTGTCCGGCCTGCTGGCGCTGGGCTCCACCTACCAGGTCTACGACCCGCTGACCACCAAGCTGGTCGGCGCCCGCTACCAGCGCGACCCGTTCGCGGGCAACATCATCCCCACCGCCCGGCTGGACAAGGTGGGCCAGAATATCCTGAAGCTGTGGCCGCTGCCCAACCAGCCCGGCACGCGCGATTTCCAGAACAACTTCTTCCTGGCGGGCAAGGCCATCGAAGACTACTGGACGACGATCGGGCGCATCGACCACACCTTCAGCGAGAAGCACCGCGTCTTCCTGCGGGTGCACCGCGATTACTGGCAGGAAGACAAGAACCGCAACTTCGGCGACGACGTCAACGGCATCATCCTGAACCGCATCAATCGCGGCGTGGCCTTTGACGACGTCTACGTGTTCAGCCCGACCTTTCTGGGGAACTTCCGTTACGGCGCCACGGCGCAAGAGTTCCCGGAGCACCGGGTGAGCCGCGGCTTCGACCTCGCGTCGCTGGGTTTCTCGGCCGACTTTCTCAAGCTGACGACTGCGGGGCTGGCTACCATTCCGCGCATAGGGGTCGGCAACTTGACGCAATTGAGCAACTGGGAGACCGGCGATGGGACCACTTCCTCGATTACCCACTCGTTTGGCGCCACCTTCACCCGGCCGCGGGGCAATCACAATTTCCGGTTCGGGCCGGAATTCCGGGTGTACCGGGAGTTCCGCAACCGCTATCAGACCGATATCGTGCCGGACTTCAGTTTCGCGGCGACATACACGAGGCTGAACGACACATCGTCCTCGCCGGCGAGCGGAGGCGAGCTGACCGCCTTGCTGACGGGCATCCCCGCCGGCACCATGACTCGCTCCGCCAGCCACGCCGAGCAGGACAAGTATTTCGGGCTCTGGCTGCAGGACGATTACAAGGTGACGCGCAAGCTGACGCTGAACCTCGGCCTGCGCTACGAATTCGAATCACCCATGACCGAGCGTTACAACCGCGCCGTGGTGCACTTCGCGGCCGACGTGGCCAGCCCCATTGAAGCCACGGTGAAGACGGCGTATGCCCTGAACCCGATTCCGGAGATTCCGGCCAGCCAGTTTAAAGTGAAGGGCGGACTGACCTTTGCCAATGTCAGCCCCAACCCGCGCACCTACTGGGGCGGGCAGAAGTTCAACCTGGCGCCGCGCGTTGGCCTGGCCTACCAGGCGCACCGGAAAACGGTGATTCGCGCCGGGTACGGGGTCTTCTATGCCTCGATCGGCGTGAATTACACCAACACTATCCAGGACGGCTTCAGCCGCTCGACTCCCATCCAGCCGTCGCCGGACAATGGCCAGACTTACGCGGCCTCGACAGCCAACCCGTTCCCCACCGGCCTGTATCCGCCGCTGGGGGCCCAGGGCGGCCTCTCCACCAACCTGGGCCAGACCGTCAATTTCTTCCCCATGGAACGGAAGCAGCCGTACGCGCAGCGCTGGTCGTTCGGCATCCAGCATGAGTTGCCGGCCCGCTTCCTGCTGGAAGCGACCTACGTGGGCAACCGCACCACCCGGCTGGGAGTGACCCGCAACGTCAACTACGCCCCGGCGCAGTACCTCAGCACCCTGCCTACTCGCGACCAGAAAACCATCGATTTCCTGGGGGCCACCTTCCCCGATCCGTTCCGGGGCACCGACCCGATTTACACCAGCACGACGCGCAGCCGCAACGGCCTGCTGCTGCCCTATCCGCAGTTCAGCAGCGTCAATATCAGTTACGACCCGGCCGGCTTCTCCTGGTACCACTCGCTGCAGGTGCGCGGCGAGAAGCGCTGGTCGCGCGGCTACACCATGCAGTGGGGCTACACCTGGTCGAAAACCATGGAGGCAACCACGTTCCTCAATGCCCAGGACCCCATGCCCTACCGCTCGCTTTCTGATATCGACCGCATGCACCGCCTGGTCTGGAGCGGGCAGTGGGAGCTGCCCTTCGGGCGCAAGCGCGCGCTGGGCGCCAACTGGCATCCGGCGCTGAACTTCATCGCCGGCGGCTGGCAGCTCAACGGCATGATGCAGAAGCAGAGCGGCCAACCGATCGGCTTCGGCAACTACATTTATCTTTCCGGCAACGTCGCGCTGCCGGCCGACCAGCGCACGGTGGACCGCTGGTTCAATCTCGACGCCTTCAACCGCAACAGCGCGCAGCAACTGGGGAGCAACATTCGCACCGCGCCGCTGCGCTTCAGCGGCGTCCGGGTCGATCCGCAGTCGCGCTGGGATGCCTCGGCGATCAAGAACTTCAAGGTGACCGAGCGCATGACCACGCAGTTCCGGGCGGAGTGCTTCAACGTCACCAACCACCCGGTGCTGCGCGGGCCCAACACCACGCCCACCAGCGGCGCCTTCGGAACGATCACCGCCCAGGAGCCGCCGCGCTCCTGGCAGTTCGCGCTGAAACTGACGTTCTGAGCAGAGCGGCCGGCGGGCGCGCGCTGCCCGCCGGCCGAATCTGTGGGAAGTTCGACGGCTCCGGCTGCGGGGCTGGTTAGAACACCACCCGCAAGCCGAATTGCACGGTGCGCGCATCGGTGGCCCCCGTGACGGCGCCGAAGCCGGCCGCGCCCATGGCGTGGGCGGGCGGATTGAAATCGGGATGGTTGATGGCGTTGAATAGCTCGGCGCGGAACTGCACGTAGCGCTTCTCGCCGAACGTGAAGTTTTTGTTGATGGAGAAGTCGAAGGCGACGCGCCCGTCGGCGCGCAGGATGCCCCGCCCCGCATTGCCAAAAGCAAACTGCGGCGGCGCTTGAAAGGCCTCGGTGTCGAACCAGCGCTCGATGCGGCGTTCCCCCGGCGGCAGGTTCGGATCGCGCAGCAGGTTGGCCCGCAGACCTCCGGCGGAGAAGGCGTTGGTGGTGTTGGTTTGCATGGTGACGGTGAACGGCCCGCCGCTCTGCATGGTCACGATCGAGCCCACCGTCCAGCCGCCCATAATCGACGAGGCCGGCCCTTTTTGCAGCCAGCGTTGTCCCCGGCCGATCGGCAGGTCGTATACCGAACTCCACACGAACCGCTGCACGATGTCGATGGTGCTCGGACCCTTGTCCAGCCGGCGGTTGTAATAGTCCTGGTAGATCTGGTCGTCGCCGAACCCCGCATTTTCATCCACGTTGCCGATGCTGCGGGCCCAGGTGTAAGTGCCCAGCAAGTTCAGGCCATGGGAGAGACGCTTTTCCACGCGCAGCACACCGGCGTGGTAATTGTTCACACCCATGGTCGGGAAATTAATGGTCACGTTGTTGAACTGGGGGAAGGGCCGCCGGACCTGGGCGTTGCCGGAGGCCATCAGTTGCGGCGGAACCTGGTTGGAATTCAGGTTGGAGATGGGCAGTTTGCGGCCCAGGTTGCCCATATAGGAGACCTCCAGCACCGTGTTGCCAGGCAACTGGCGCTGGACACCCATGCTGAACTGGTGGGCGTAGCCGGTGCGCCGGTTTTGTTCGTAGTAGGTCACGTTGGTGGTGACAGCCTGGCCCACGCGCACGGCGCCGAAAGAATCGTCCCGGGTTGCCCCTCCCAGGGTGGCGCCCGGCACCCCCTGGCCGAGATAGAACGCCGGCGTAACGCCGTTGTCGGGCGACGACAGCGCCGCCGACTTCTCGAATCCCAACGAGGCGGTATTCGGCGCGCCGTGTAAGAAGGGGTGCTCGTAGAACACCCCGTAGCCTCCGCGGAGGACCCATTTCTCCTGGTTTGCCGGCCGCCAGGCAAATCCGAAGCGGGGACCCAAGTTGTTCCAATCCGTGGGATACGGTTGTTCCGGCCATCCATTGACCCCGGCGAAGCGGACCACGCCTGGCGTTCCCGAGACCGGGTTGATGGCCCTCGGATCGAAACTGTTCAAACGACTGTCCTTGTCGGTGATGGGGGTGTCGGTTTCCCAGCGCAGCCCCAGGTTGAGGGTGAGGCTCCGGGAGACTTTCCAGTCGTCTTGCACAAACCCGGCCAGATACCAGCTATAGCGATCCAGCGGATCGGTCTCCCGGCGCGAAAAGGCGTTGACGAAGCCGCTCAGGAATGAGGCGAAGCCATAGCCGGTCGAGGTGTTGCCCGGCAGGCCGGTGCCGGTGGTGACGAAGGCATAGTTGCCGGAGATGATCGGGCGGTTGATCTCGAAGTTGGTGCTCTGGCGAATCTCGCCGCCGAACTTGAACGAATGCCGGCCGCGCACCCAGGTCCAGGTATTGACTACCTGGTGCTGGCGAATGGGGAATTGCCGGCGCTCGGAACTGTCGCCCAAAGCATCGATGCCGCTGACGGTGATGGCCGGGAAGGCGTCGGACGGCACGCCTCGCAACCCGATCTGCTCGATCACCTTGCTGCCCAGTCCGGCGCCCTTGGCGTGGTTCTTCCGGGTGCCGAAAGTGTACCGCGTGTCCATGACCAGGTTGGGGGACAAGGTGTGGGTGTCGGCGGCTACATAGGTCTGTTGCCATCGGTCCTGGTTGGCGGCGCTCGGGTCCGCCTCCAGCTTTGGATAGTTGGAGGTGAAGAACTGGGGATCGCGGTTGTACAGAAGCCGGAAGTAGAAGCGATTCTGGTCGCTGAAGACGTGATCCGCCTTGGTGGTGACGTTATCTCGGTTAAATTTCTGAGCGCGGTTCCCGACGAAATTTTGCGCGCCGGCGACGTTTACCGGAGGCCTGTTGGCCTGGGGCCAGTAAGCGACCAGTTGCTTGGCAACCGCGTCCAGGCGGTTCGCGGGGATGGTGTTTCCGGCAAAGGGGTCGCGGACCGTCTGCCCGCCGACGGTGCGCGTGGTGGTCGGGTCATAGATGGGGATCAACCGGCTACGGCTGTCGAAGGTTTGAGAAAAGTCTCCCTGGCGCTGGAGCGCACTAGGGACGGTCAAGATCTGGGTGGATCCAACCGTCATCCGGGTGCCCTCGTAGCCGGCGAAAAAGTGGGTCCGGTCGCGGATGATGGGGCCGCCCAGCACGCCCCCATACAGGTTGTAGCGCAGCGGCGCTTTCAGCTTCTGGTTTCCCGACGTTGGCGCGAAGAACCCGGGGGCGTCCAGCTTGTCATTGCGCAGGTATTCAAACACGCTGCCGCGAAAGCGATTGGTCCCCGACTTGGTGGTGCTGATAATCAGCCCGCCTGCCGAGCCGCCGTACTCGGCGGCGTAGGCATTCTGCACCACGCGGAATTCCTGGATCACCTCCACCGGGGGATCGCTGTCCACCTGCCCGACGCCCAGCCGCATGTTCTGAATGTTGCCGCCGTCCAGCCAGAAGACCTGGTTCTGCACGCGGCCCCCGGCCAGGCTGAAATTCGGCTTGGCAAAGTTGCTGTAGTTGACAAAGACGACACCGCCGGCCAGGCGCGCCAGTTCCAGTGCCCGGCGGCCGCTCAGGGGCATCTGGCTGACCACGCGGCTGTCCACAAACTGTCCCACAGAGGCCGAAGAGCTTTCCAGCAGCGGCAGTTCGGCGCTCACCTGGATCACCTCGGCGACATTTCCGAGCGCCATGCTGATATCCAGCCTTAGCACCTCCGCCGTCTCTACCATCAGCCCTCGCCGCTCGTACTTCTTGAAGCCCTACCGCATCGCGGCAATGGTATAGCGCCCGGGCTGCACGAACGGGAGCACGCAAATGCCGGCCTCATTGCTTTGCACTTTGGTGGCGACACCTGTTTCTTCGTTGCTGGCGACCACTTCCACGCCGGGAATCACCGCCCCCTGCGGATCCAGCACCTGGACGGAAATGCGCCCCAGCGAGGCCTGTGCCGAAGCGGATGCCGGCAGCAGGGAAAGCAGAATCGCAGCGCACACTATCAACTGCCAATTTCTCATACCTCACCCCCACATGATTGGCTTGTGCGAATTGTACTGCCGGCTCGGAAGCAACGTCAATGACAGGCGAAAGGCGGCGGCTAGCCTCTCAGCAGGTTCTGAGAATATGGAGCGCCGCCGTCCCGGCGGCCCCGGGGCCGGTCCCGCAGGGCGGGACCGGTGCTCCATAGGCCGCTTTTCATCGTTTCAGGGTCCCGGCACGCCGGGATGCGCGACTGCCCTCCGAAACGCTGGTGGCCACCTAGCCGCGCCTCACGCCGATCCGCGAGTGGCGCCGCAAGAAGGGCGTGCGCGGCGAGGTATTGGATTGTCGGGTGCACAAGGTCGAACCGCAGGCGCCGCCGAAGGTCAGCCACAGCCGATGGATGAATGCCTGACCGACAGGACCGTGTGGTGGTCCTGGCAGCCGAACCCTGACCGCTCGCGACGTCGCTGGTCATGTTATAGTGAGGTTGTGAAAAGACAGGCGAATTCATATCGAACGGTGGAATTACCGCCCCCCGGCGCTCCGGTGTCGGCATTAGGCCGCAAGCTCACGCGCCTGCGCAAGAAGATCGAGGGGAGCGGCGAGAAGCTGTTGACGCGCGAAGAAGTCAACCGCGAGGTGCGCCGCCGGCGCGGTTTGGCCTGAGCGCATATGGGTTCTATCTTCCGCGAAGCCTTCCGCGAGGCCAGTCGCTGTGCAGTCAGCGGCATGGACGCCTTGCACGTCGCCGCAGCTCACCTCCTCAACGCCGATGAATTCATCACGACGGAGAAGCCCGGCAAGGCAATCTACGAGAACACGTTGGTGCCGGTCGTCTACCTCGGCGGGTGAGAATCAACGCCCATAACGACCGCTCCCGCCCGTCGCCAGGCGGCGGTTGGAGGCTCAAGTTGGCTGGCCGTGTCACTGGCCGGCGGCGGGGCGGTAAGCGTGTTCGCCGGACTCGCGCTTCCGGGACTCGATCTTGTAGCCGGCCTTGCGGACCAGATTGCTGATGAAGCCGCGGACGCTGTGGGAGAGCCAACCAGTGGCCTCCACAATTTCCTGCACGGTAGCGCCCTCGGTGCGGCCGATCAGTTCCACGATGGTGGCCTTCCTGCTGCCCTCGCGCGTGTCCTTGGCCTTGGTTTTGTCCGCCTTCGCTTTCTTGGTTGCCTTGGCGTTGCTCGGCGCGGGCTTGACCGCCTCGCCGCTGTCGGTCTTGGTGGTTGCCTCGGCGGCCTCCGGTGCGTTGAGCTTCTGGACCGCGCCCCAAATCCGGGCGACACCGACGTGGCGGTTCTCGAACTTCTTCACCGGCTTGAGGTCATCGAAGGGAACCACACCGGCGAAGGCGTTCCAGGTTTCGACCAGGCGGCTGATCGGCCAGGTGGCGGAAACCGTGGCCAGCTCCTCGCGGCTGGCGAACAGTTCCGCGCCTTCCAGGTTGGCGGCCTTCGCCTCCTTCTGGCTGGCAAAAACGCTGATGGTGTTGTCGGGCGTGATGGTAAACGTGCGCATGGTTTCTGCTCCTTTTTGGGTTTGAGGGTTAATGGTTTGCGGGGCGGCTTGCGGCTCGCTGCCGCAACCGCCGCGCAGTAATCCGGCGAGTTTCCCTTCCGGGGTGATCTGCAGGTCCTTGAAGTAATTGCTGCGAATCCGGGCCCAGCCCGCGCCATCCGTCTTGATCTCATAGCGGGCGGCGACGCTGCTGAGCTTGAACCGGTACTCCCTGCCGTTCTCGCTCTTGCGCAGGTGGCCATGGCGGTCCATATGCCATCGGCGCCTGGTGGCCCAATCGATGAATTCCTGTTTGGTCATCGTGTGCGTTGGCTCCTTTGCGCCTAAGCGCAGGCACATAGAGCGATACATCGCGCAGCCATAGCAAGGGCTTTATTCGGCGAGGGGTCAAACAGATACGAGCCATGCCGATCCTCAGCCTGCGGGCTTACGCCAGACATCGCGGAGTCAGTCTGAAGGCGGTGCAGAAAGCGATTCAGTCGGGGCCGAAAGTGAAATTGGGCGAATTACGGAGCGGCTAGAACCAGAAGAGCGGATTGCGACGAGGCCGGACGGCAAGATCGACGTGGGGCTGGTTCCAGCTGCGGCTTCCTGTGGCGGGTCCGTTCATCGCGACCGTTCTTTTCCTGAGCGACGCCGGCCTCCTTGCGGTCGCCGTCGCGTAGCCTACTTTGGCCACTTCCGCTATCAGATGGAGAACCCGGCGCGGACATCGAGCAATCCGCCCGCGTTTCCCACAAGATAGCACCGAATGGACTGGTTCACCCGTCGCTGCTATAGCTGTCGACGACCAGTTTCCAGTCGCCGCCCTGCTCCCGCCGGTAGACGACAACGTATTTGCCCTTTTCCTCCCGTGGCGCTTCCCCCGCCGGCTTCAGCGTTATTCTGTTTTTCCCGACTCCATAGGCCAGATCGCCCGAAACTTCGACGTGGGTGGTGTCGAGCGTGATCGCGGCCACAACGTCGAGGGCCGCCTTCCAGAAAGCAAGGATTTCCGACTTGCCGCTGATGATCGGCCGACCCGGCATCAGAATACGGGCGTCTTCGGCCTAAACCGCTACCAGTTGCTCGGCGTCTTTCGGATCCCGGTCGCATTCGGGTCTTGGAAGGCCGCCCGCCCGCCGCACTTCCATAACCGCGGGCGCTACATTGACAGCAACGTTTGCGGGCGGCGTTTACGCAACGTAGGGGCGACCCCGCGTGGCCGCCCTCGATAATCGCTGGAGGTAGGGGCGGCCACATGGGATCGCCCCTGCATGGTGGAAGTCGGGCGGTCAGAATGAGAGCTTGACGCTCAACTGCATCTGCCGCGGGTCGTTCTGCTGGCTACTCACCATGCCGAAGGCGGCCGAGTTCGGAGTCGTGGAAGGGTTGGCGAACTGCACGAAGTTCAACGAGTTTAACATTTCCGCACGGAACTGCGCCTTAAACCGTTCACCGATCTTCGCGGTCTTGACCATGGACAGGTCCAGCCCGGTGATGGGGCCGCCTCGGAAACCAGCCAGGTAATTGGGCAAAGTGCGAACGTTGTTGGACAGGGAAATGCGCTGGTCGCTGCGCTGCTTCACCGGATCGTCCACGCCGTTGGTCTGAACGGCCGCGTCGTGCAAATAGAAGCCCGAGACGTCGAACACCGGCTGATCAACGGTCTTCGTATTGAACTTGGTGCTCAAGGCATTCAGGTCGCCCGAGAAGTAGCGGTTGCCCAGAGAGATGGGCGCGCCCGACTGCCAGATGTAAATCCCGCCAAGCTGCCATCCACCCAACACCGAGTCGACCAGGTTGTTCCACTGATGTCCCCAGCGGCGTCCCTTGCCGATCGGCAATTCCCAAATGCCGCTTAGGGTGACGCGCGTGGGGCGATCGTCGCTCGACACCTGGTCCAGCGGCGACGCGTCGGTGTCGTTCAGCATGCTCGTCCGCGCCCTCAACCGCGAGCGCGTATAGCTGCCATTGAGCGTGAATCCCTGCGCGAAGCGCCGTTCCATGCGCACGACACCGGAATGGTAACGGGACGTACCGTTGTCGGTCTCCGTAGTGAGGCCGGTAAACTGCGGATAGGGCAGTAGCAACTGCGAACGGGCGATGGTAGAGGCATCCAAAGTCGTGCCGGGCGCCAGCCCCTTGAAAGGATCGGTCACTTTCGCCGTCAGGAAGTTGATCGCAGTGGTATCGCGGAGCGGCGAAGTGGAAAGATACTGGCGCGGAATCGTATCGAGTTGCCTGGTAACCGGGATATCGGACGAACGGTTTCCGACATACGAGGCTTCAAACAGCCAGCGGCCCGGTAGCTGCGCCTGGAGCCCCATCGAGAACCGCTG
>Ga0315279_10004760_pt1 | contig 18073 bp, 14 predicted proteins | sample YL17G06_20_MG_FD_203694 | JGI IMG/M metagenome (GOLD analysis project Ga0315279, IMG submission 203694) | Sediment microbial communities from Yellowstone Lake, YNP, Wyoming, USA - YL17G06_20 | ecosystem: Environmental > Aquatic > Freshwater > Lake > Sediment | place: USA: Wyoming | collected... | reverse complement strand
TCCCCAACGGCAGCAGCAAAACCGAGTTAGCCGTTTTGAGCGTTAAGGAAAAGATAATCGGCACAAGCGAATTCAAAGATGATAGATTATCTTTTCCCAAACCCATTGATTTAACCGGTGAGCCGCTGGCAATGGAACTTGCCGACATTGACAGCGATGGCAGTATAGATTGTGTCTATATATCCAGAGACGCCAATGACATCAGGACTTTTAGAACAATTTATAATCTTGCGGCAACAAATAAATCCGCCGAACATCTGGCGGATAAAGGTGTCACTGAGTCGGTGAAGAATAAAGGCAAAACGTCAAAGACCACGCAGAAAACAAGTGGTGCTACACCGGCATTAGAACTTAAGAAGCTTACCTCCAATCCTGATGGTTTGAAGGTAGTTGACGTTGACCAGGACGGCTTACAGGATGTTCTGGTATTTGTCAGCTATGAGCTTCCCATATTAGTCCACCAGGTGCGAAAAAGAGAATTCCAGGTGATTGACTCGCCGAAAGCACAGGCCAGCTTGATTAAAAATGCAAGCCCTCGCTCAACTGCTGTTGCCGACGTGGACGGCAAACCGGGCAAAGAGCTGCTGGTAGCAGAGAAAAACTTCGCACGAAGTCTGGTTTTTTCCGAGACGGGACTGTGGACCATCATCGACCAATATAATGCCAAGAGCACAGAGAACCAGATTTCTGCCGTTGCCGCTTTTGATATCGGCGGCGAAAATCCAGGCGGCAGACCTGCTATCCTGCTATTAGATGGCCAAAAGGGCCAGCTTCAAATACTCAAAAGCGGCGAGGACAAAACCTATCGGCTCGAAAAAGAATTAGACGTCGGCAGATGGAATGCGGCCGTGAATCTAAAGATGCTGTTTGCGCCACTTACGGGCAGAGACGCCAAAAGCATCCTGATATTCGACGGCGAAAAGTTTGCACTTATAACGCCGCCAGGCAATAGCGAACCCCGGCAATATCTGGAACAGCGGTTCAGCTATGAAACACAGATAAAAGACGGCAGTTTCGGTAACCTCACAACAGGTGATATTAACTCTGACGGGCAGCCCGACATCATTATGGTAGAATACAAGCGCGACCATATTGAGATACTTACGCTTGACTCCAATAACAAGCCCATTTCTGCAATGCGGTTTAAGATATTTGAGGAGAAAAGCTATCGCGGCGAGAGAGGTGCCGCTAAGTCCGGCGTTGAGCCGCGGGAGCTAATCATTGCGGACGTTACAGGTGACGGCAAAAACGACCTTGTGACTATCATCCACGACCGCATAATCATTTATCCTCAAGATTAGCTTCTTATCTTGCATTTCGAATCAAGAAAAATGACAGGTAGCAGGGACAAGATTTTTGTTGCGATTAGCGGCGGAGTGGATAGCTCCACGGCGGCTGCACTATTACTAAAGGTCGGCTTCGAATGCGCAGGCGTATTTATGATTACAAATGATAATGCTGCACACGCACAGCACGATGCCCAGGAGGTCGCCGAAAAACTGGGCATAAAACTTCACATCCTGGACCTTCGGGATAATTTCAAACAAATCCTCGACTATTTTTGCAGTGAGTACAAAATAGGCCGGACGCCCAATCCCTGTATCGTTTGTAATAAGCTCATCAAGTTCGGAAAATTGTGGGACTTTGCGAAAAGTAAGGGAGCACAGTTGTTTGCCACCGGTCATTACGCAAGGGTGATTTCGCACGATGAGCAGGCCGGCTTATACGCAAGCGCCTACCAGGCCAAAGACCAATCTTACGCCTTATCAATGATAGACAGGAATGTATTGCCTTACATCATTTTGCCGATGGGTGACTATTCGAAGGACCAAACGCGAGAAATGGCGGCAAAGTTCGGCCTGGGCACCGCACATAAAGCAGAGTCTCAGGAGATATGCTTCATACCCGACGATAACTATGTAGCCACGCTTGAGCAGCAGTGTCCGGAGCTTATTCGCGAAGGTAATATTGTGGATAGCAGCGGCAGGATTCTCGGCAAGCATAATGGCACGCACAGATTCACCATCGGCCAGCGGCGGGGCCTGCAAGTTGCAATGGGCAAGCCCTACTATGTGGTGAAAATCGATGCGGAAACCAACACGGTTACGCTTGGCCCAAGGGAGGAGGTTATGCACAGAAAATTATCGGCGACAAGGGTGAACTGGCTCATAGATGAGCCGGCATCCGCCTTCCAGGCAAAGGTGAAAATACGATATAATGACAAAGGAGCTCCTGCGATGGTTTCTCCGCAAGGTAATAGCTCCGTTGTTGAGTTTGATAAGCCGATTCCTGCGATAACGCCGGGGCAGCTTGCTGCTTTTTACGTCCAGGAAGGAGACAATAGCAGAGTTGTGGGAGGCGGATGGATTGACAAGGTAACCGATTAATAGTATAGTAACTCCAGACACGGCTTATGATTATGCAAATGAAAGATGACATTTTGAGTCTGCTGCGAGAAAAAGGGGCCCAGGCAGCACGGCTGACGCAACGGGGGATAATATTGCAGCCAGGCGCGATTGGCGATTGCATATTAACCTTGCCGCTGGCAGAGTTTATGAAAGACTGTCTCGGGCTGGGTGGGATTGATGTCCTCGGGCATACCGAATATATCGGCATTCTGCCGGGCAGAACCTGCATCGATGGAATTCGTTCCATAGATTCACTGGATTTACATCGGTTGTTCGTTGATACAAAGACATTCGACCTTGCGGACGGCGACCCTTTGATAAACGCTTTCGCAGACTATGCCTGGATTGCAACATTTCTGGGCGAGCCGAACAGCAACTTTGAGCAAAACCTGATTTTCACCGCCAATTGCAGCCATAGTGCTGAAGTGATAACCCTGCCCACGAAGACACCAAAAGACTTCTCTAATCACATAAGCAACTTTTATACGCAACAATTTATCGACCAGAGCGGTCTGTTTTTCCAGCCGTGGCAACTCGAGGCCGAAGAGTGTTTAATAAAAGCAACCGAAGCAGATATAAATGCGGGCAAAGAACTACTCAAAGAAATAAACCTCAACCCCGCAGAGAAGGTGGTCGTTATTCAGCCAGGCAGTGGCGGGGCGAAAAAGTGCTGGCACATAGACAATTTTTTAGCCATAGCCAAACAGCTTGTGTCAGAAGACATCCAGGTAATATTCTTGCTGGGGCCGGCGGAACTGGACAGATTCAGCAACGCGGCAATTAAAACTATAAAAAACGCTGCAAAGTGCTTAACAGGCCTGCCTCTGACGCAAGTATTGGAACTTTTGAGCTGCGTGGACGGATTCATCGGCAATGACAGTGGTATTACACATCTGGCTGCGGGATTAGGCATCAGGACGTTAGCTGTTTTGGGCCCGACCAATCCGGCTGTGTATAGACCCATTGGGCCGGCTGTAACAGTATTTGCAAGCAATGTGGCGGCTTTTGCCAGGAAACCCTCCGCAAGGTTACAGCAGCAGCTTATGGCGGCTTTGCTGTCATAATGATGGGGAGCTGGTTCCTGCCCGCCAGACGTTCGGTGGGCTTGCTGGAACAATTTCACAATAGCACTCACGAAGGATGTTTTTTTGCTTTACATTTGGCTTACACAGTTGACCATTCTGTTTTCTTTGTTATAATAATTAGGTTTAGATATTAGGGCGCAGCCGGACACCATTTTGTAAGAAATCGCAAAATGCCAGCACGGTTGTGAAATCTGTCTTATAAAGGTATTTGTATGGGGAAAACATTAGGTGAATTAGCTGAATATGTAGGCGGACGGGTTTGCGGCGACCCCAATGTTGTTATTAAGTCCGCTGCCACGCTCGGACGGGCTGGCGAAGGTGATATTAGCTTTTTGACCAACCGCAAATATGAAAAGCAACTGCGGACAACCAAGGCAAGCGCGGTAATTGTAGGCAAAGAAACAACCAGCGCATCGGTGCCTCTTCTGATTGCTGAGGACCCTTATTACGCTTTTATGCAGATTATGGTGCTGTTGCACGGGCATCGCAAACACAAAAAGGTGGGTATCAGCCCCCGCGCCTCGATTTCGGATAGCGCGAAAATTGGCGCAGACTGTCATATTCACGATTTCGCGACAGTATCCGACGACGCGAAAATCGGGGACGGCTGCGTAATTTACCCCTGTGCCCACATCGGGGCGGGAGTGCAAATCGGCAATGACACCATAATATACCCCAACGTCACGATTTACGATGGGTGCAAAATAGGTAATCGTGTAATTATAAATGCAAACTCTATTATCGGTGAAGACGGATTCGGTTACGCCAGCCACGATGGCGCACATCACAAGATACCACAGATTGGCAGTGTGATTATAGAAGACGACGTAGAAATCGGTGTGTGTTGCGGAATAGAGCGAGGCACGCTCGGTGATACCGTCATAGGCCAGGGCAGCAAGCTCGGTGACCTGGTTACAATAGGTCACGGGACAAGAATCGGTTCACATTGTCTGCTTGTGGCTCAGGTAGGAATCGCCGGCTCAACTACGCTGGGCCATCATTGCATTGTCGGAGGCCAGGTCGGAATCGTGGGACACATCAACATCGGAAATAATGTTACGATTGCGGCCCAGGCCGGCGTTATTAACGACATTCCAGATGGACAAACGGTATTAGGCGCACCTGCTATCGAAGTAAATCAGGGCAAGCGCGCGTATGGCGCCATACAATACCTGCCTGAGATGCGGCAAAGCATTCGCAATCTCCAGATGCAGATTGAACGGCTTGCCCCGCACGCCGAATCCGGCTCTGAAAAGCCGACCGGAGAGTAGCTGTCTTTTTGTTCGGTCGTGTTCCGGTTCACATTATGCAAACCAGGATTCAACAATTTCTCGGTAACGTATCTAATTATGGATAGTTCGGACGTTATTGGCTTGATTGCCGGAGAGGGCAGATTGCCGTTTCTTGTAGCCGCTGGTGCCAGGAAAGCAGGATTAAGAATAATTTGTGTGGGCCTGCGGGATAACGCACAGAAGTGCCTCGCTAATGAAGTTGATGTGTTCTACCCCGTTGCCATTGCTCGACCGGGAAGCTGGATACGGAAATTAAAAAAACACAGTGTCACCAGAGCGGTTATGATCGGGCGAGTTGCCAAAGGACGTATTTTTACGCCCTGGCGAATCCTGCGATACCTGCCCGATTGGCGGGCATTCAGAATATATTACCGGCGGCTGCGAGGCAGAAACAAACTTAACGACTCGGTTTTATCCGCCCTGGCTGACGAACTGGCAAGTGGCGGAATAGTGCTGGAGAATTCAACTATGTATTGCAAGGAGCATCTGGCAACTGAGGGCGTGATGACGGCAAGACCGCTGCCCCAATCGGTCCAGAATGATATTGAATTTGGATGGCAAATGGTTAAAAAGCTCGCCGAGATTGGTATAGGTCAGGCAATCGCTGTAAAAGAAAAGGAGGTAATCGCTGTCGAGGCAATAGAGGGAACGGCGGCAATGATTGAGCGGGCAGGCCAGTTCTGTAAATCAGGCGGCTGGATACTATTCAAAGCTTCCAAACCAAATCAGGATATGAGATTTGACGTGCCATGCGTGGGACCTGACACCATTAGGAGCTTATCTAAAAACGGCGGCAAATGTCTGGTGGTGGAGGCAAGCAAGACAATAATCATCGACAAGCCCGAAACAATAAAACTTGCCAATGAATTAGGGATAACTATTATAGGGTGCTAAATTTTGTATAGCGATTTTGAAAAAGTACGACAGAATAACTGCACTCTTTACATCCACAAGCAATTTGCCAATGATAATCTTTCGCAGGGCTTATTAGCCAGCGAAGAAAAACTGCGGGAACTATATGTATTGAAACCAATCCCGTCCTCGGAGTCCACGCACACCGATAAATTCAACATCAGCATCAACGGTGCTGAAAGAGAAATTTATCTTAAGCAATATCTCTGTGGGTCTGCACTACGTTTTATCAAATCTATTTTTCGAAGAAGTCGGGCCAGGCGGGCTTTTGAAGCAGCGCTGATGTTAGCCCAAAATGGCTTTGATACACCCGCAGTTGTTGCGATGGGTGAATGCAGGAATGGCTTTTTCAGAAAAAGTTTTTTAGCAACTTTTGCGGTTGAGAACTCAAAAGCAATCTATCAGCTTATTCCTGAAAACAGCAAAGTTTTGGATAAGGAGCAGTTGCGAGGATGGCGCCAGTTGATACAAGCGCTCGGACGAACCGTAGGCAGGATGCACGCAAAAGGTATTTTTCACGGCGACCTGCGATTAGGCAATGTATTAGCCAGACACGAGGGAACCCTTTGGCGGTTCTTTTTTCTCGACAATGAGCGAACGAAAAAATTTGATAGATTGCCTTTCAAACTTCGTGTCAAAAATCTCGTGCAGGTTAATATGGTGCGTAAGGGTAACCTCAGTAATACCGACCGGATGAGATTTTTTAGAGAATATTGCGCTGAAACCAAAATAAGCAAAAAACAAAGTAAATCGCTCGCAGAAAAAGTTATCGAAAAGACTAATCGGCGGTTAAACAAAAAAAGATTAGTCAGAAGAAAACTGAGGAAATGCCTGAGGACAAACGCCAGATACCTGCGAGTTAAAACCGGCAATTGCCTGGCTATGTTTGACAGGAGCTTTTGCGAAGAGGCGAAGCCGATTGACTTCATAGAACAGATAGATTCGCTGATAAATAAGGGACAAACCCTCAAGAACGACAAGACATCCTATGTATCCCGTTTGATATGGAATGGCAGCAATATAGTGGTCAAACGATATAATCATAGGGGATTTATTCATTCGCTGCGCCATACAATTAAAGGTTCTCGCGCAAGGCGTGCGTGGCTAAACGCACATCGACTCATGATACTTGAAATACCTACGCCGAGACCGTTAGCTTATTTTGAGCAGCGTAAAGGGCCGCTTGTGTGGAAATCTTACCTGGTAACCGAATATGTGAACGGCCAAACGCTTCATCATTTCCTTCAGGATGATAACATCCCGCAGGAACACCGTTCAGCGGTAACTCAGCAGGTAATAGCTTTGCTTAATAATCTTGGACAACATCGAATCAGCCACGGAGATTTGAAGCCCTCAAATATCATGATTTCAAACAATGGCCCTGTTCTGACAGACCTTGATGCGATGAAAGTGCATAGATGGAACTGGGTACACAGAGCAAGACAAATAAAAGACATAACTCGTTTTACGAAAAAACAGGAAAAGAGAAACATACCGCTCGGCGTATAAACGAAGAAAAGTTTGTATGAGTTTTGCGATAGGCAGTATCAATATTGAGATAATCGGCCAGTCCTTTGTTGCTAAGAGTGTGGAGGATATACTTAAACCTGTCGGAACAGAAAACTCAAATGCTGATTTAATTTTTGAATTCGTCGGTGAATTACCCGGTTGGCTCGGCCAGCCATATATTGCTTTAGACAACTACAGTATTGGTAACGATAGATTCCGTGTAACCGAAAAATTATTCTGTTATGAAGTGCACGTGTCTGAAAACCCCGTAAGAGCTTTGGTTGCTACGAGGAAAACAGACATCGCCAGGAGAACCCAAAGGGTGATTAATAAATCGTGGAGATATTTCCATACTCATGGCGGCAGAGCTTATCTACACATGTGTTTATAAAGGACTGCATCACACTTTTATACATCTGTTTGCTCCTTAAGAAATTTACAAAAGGAGCTTCTTCTCTGCCGAGAATATCTTCAGTGCTTTCGACCAAACGTCGATATAAATTAAACTTTGTAGCGTCAATAGCCCACTTTGTAGAATTATAGGTTTCGCAGAAGGATATTCCTCTCATGTCAAAATATGTGGGGATAAATGGTACTCCGAGCGAGAGACCAATGATCGCTGCATGCAATCTGAAACCAACTACAAATTTAGCCTTGCCGTACAGTGCATAATAACCTGCTGTTTTTTCCGAATAAAAGAGGTCTACTCCGCTGCCTTGAACAGCTTTTGCAAATTCTATATCTCTGGGATCGTGACATGATAGAACGGGGCACAAGCCTGCCTGCTTGCAATATTTGATGTATTTCTTTATAGCCGACCTTAAACGAAAATACATAAACCGATATTTCTTCAAACGTGCAGGCGGAAACGATATAGCCACAATATCGCTATCTCTAAAGACAAAGGAGTTGTCGAATAGAAATGTAGAAGGGCAACCGGTGACAGTGTAGTTTCTCAAACCTAAAGAACGGAGAAAATTTGCAGTACTCAAATCTCTAACAGACGAACCAGTGGCTATTTCGTTCAGAAGACAAATTTCTGCCCTGCTCCGGTCTGAGCAGCTTCTAACCTTATCCCTAAAACTCGAGCCGCTTCCAAGACCGATTATCACAATAGGTTTACTAATTTTTTTGATACTACTTAAATCAGTGGTCACGCCCCATTCTCCGTTTCTTCGGCACTCATATAAATTAGATCCCCCAATCACTATTAAGTCCGCTTCGCTATTGCTATAATCTAGATTTCTGCCAAGCAAGCCGAAACATTTTGCTTTGGGCGACTCATTAACAGGAAGGTCAACAAACTCCGAACCGGGCAATCTTTCCCTGATTAGCTTGCGTATCCCATCGACCACAAATAAATCGCCTATGTTCGTCTTATGAGGATAATAGTGATGAATGATCATCTATACATCATTATCAACAAATGAGTTACATTAACAATTCTTCATACAATTTAAGATATCTGTCTGCAATTATGGGCCAGGTCATCTGGGAAGCAAAGACCTTTGCTTGCTGCTGCATTTGCTCAATCTTATTGGTTGTTAAGAGTATCAATATTGCCTTCGACAAGGCCACACTGTCACCAGGTTCAATCAAAAGTCCATTCTCCCCATTTGTTACAAGCTCACTGATGCCGCTGATTTTTGTGCCTATTATAGCTTTGCCATAAGCCATCGCTTCAAGGACAGTCAGCGGCATTCCCTCCGCTCTTGACGGCTGGAGAAAAAAGACGCAATTTCGCAACAGCCAGTGTTTCTGGTCGCCGAAAACGGCTCCAGTGAAAATCACCTTGTCGTCCAGTTGCAATTCTGCGGTCTGACGTCGCAAATTTCCCATTTCTTTTCCATCACCTGCTATTACCAAATGTGGAATTTCGGTGTTCTGTTCGCTGAGTAGCTTTACAGCATTGAGCAAAACATCAAGCCCTTTATAATGATGGAGACGACCGAGCGTAAGCATAAAATCTTTACCACTAACTTTAGCACAAGTTTCTGGCATCAAGCCGGGTATATCACTTGGGATATCAACCCCATTTGGTATCACGATGGTGTTTGCTTTATTTGAGGTGAGTTCGTCTATGATATTCTTCAGTGCAGAGCTAACAGATGTGGCCGCATCAGCATTCTCTAATGCCCAACACATCCTTTTTCTTGTGATGAATCGTTGTCGGTAACGACTCTCAGGGATGATATCGCCTTTGTGAGAGGTAATAATTACAGGAACACCCAACCTTTTCTTAAGTTTGGTCGCAATATAGCCGGTAGGATATACCAGATGAGAATGTACAATATCGAAGCGATGTCTCTTGTGTTCGCGCATCAAAACATGTTCTACATACTGTAAAAGCCATACCGATGACCTCGGCCTGGGATAGTATATCACCTTGTAAGGCAACTTGGGTATTTCGGTATTGTGCCGAGAACGCTGAGCCACTATTATAGGTTTATGTCCTAAGTATTGAAACTGCCTGGCCAATTTATCCAGAACAACTTCCATTCCGCCAATATCAGGCAAAAACGAAGGTGTAAATAAACAGATATTCAAAATCCCTTATACCTCCTTAATACACAACGCATCCTTGATGCTTGGAGAGCGGTTTATCATTTCCGACACAGAATTTAACATTTTAATCTGTCCATGGAGCGATGTAGCCGCCCTTTTCTGTGATGTCCAAAGTATATTTTGCTATCTTTTCACAGTTAAACTCGCTGTGCACCCTCTCCATCCCGGCCTTTGCGATTTTCTGCCGCTCCTGTTCGTGCTTTAGATACCAATCGGCCAGTTCAAAAAATTCCTCAACGGCATCAAAATATCGCAAATGCACCCCATTCTTAAAAAGCAAATCCGAATCCGGAACTCGTTTGGCTAAAACAAACGTGCCGCAGGAAAGATAAGTGGTCAAACGGTCGGAATGATAGAGCCGGATGTCGTTAACTGCGTTCACACTAAGTCCTATCTTAGCACCGCTTATGGCGTATAAGTAGTTAATGCCCCCTATGTTCGGTCGGCCAAGGCAACCGTAGAGGGCACAGTTTTTCATATTAGCAAGTCTGACGAGCAATTGATGTCTTATATCTTCTGTTGGATAATATTTATGCTTATACCTTGTCTGGCCGGTGAATAAAAGGTCGCTTTTCCATTTGTCTGATACGTCATAGCGATATTCTATATCAGGGTCACAGGTATTGGGTATAAATATGCAGCGGACACCAGCATTCCTGTATGTATTAAGTCCTTCACCGTCATAAGTGGTTATCACCACATCGAGTTTTGTTGCAACTTCCAACCTATTCTTATGAAGGTCAGGCCATAGGTCTATATCTCTGCCAATAAAAAAGGCGGTCGGAGCAGTCTGACGCATCAATTCAACAGTTTCTGCATCCAGAAAATTAGCAAAACCGATGTAAACAATATCCGGGTTGTAATTCTTTACTTGCCTAATCAATAGCTTATCTACAGAATGTTTGCACCATTTTTTCGACAGTATTCGGCTCATCAAGGGAGCTTCCCAATAAAGTCCAGCTCTATAGTTAAAAACCTGAGTATCGTGGCCAAGTCTTACAAAGCCCTTGACCCGCTTGCGAATCTCGTTCTTTAGAAGTTTATCAGTAAATTCTTTTGTGTCAGCAATCAAAAAAATACGTTTTGCTTTTGACATCTTCAGCAAATATCCCGACAATCACGATAATATTTTAATTTTAAGCAGTGCACCAATCCGGCAAAATAAATCCCTACGAGAACTGCTATTGTATCTGTGGTCTGAACATTACGTTCAGAGACGTCCGTTCTATTTTTTTTATGTCGATTCTATGCCGCCCATAGATGCAATATGCTTTATAGCCGAAGGCGAGCATAAATTCCTCTAGTTCGTGCAAACTACTATTCAACAGCTTATATGCCGAAGGAACAATTTCGACAATAATGGGCGGGAGACAGTTCCTATTTTTCTCAAAGAAATCTGATGCCCCCTTTAAAACCGGCAACTCATAACCTTCCACATCAATCTTTATCAGAGCAACATTTGACAAATTATTCTGCATCATATATGAATCGAGCCGCCTGACCGGTATTCTTTGTGTGCTTTCAATACGCTCCTTCCTCACAAAACCCCGCACCAGAGAATTTGCGCCGATTTGAGCTTTGCCGGTAATATCAATAGTGCCATAGCCGTCTCTGTCACCTAATGCAAAATTATTTGGCACAATTTTATAATCCGGATTCATCTTAGATACATTCAGCAAACGTTCAAAATAAGCAGGAACCGGCTCAAAACCATGAACCGCTCCTTTTTTCCCAACCAGGCCCATCCCTATTGCAGAAATATAGCCGACATTTGCGCCTATATCTATAAATGTTGCTCCTGGATAGAGATGCTGCCTCATCGCCTGCACAACTCTTAATTCGTATGTGCCGTAGTACTGTTTTTTTGTATGGCTGCTTAATGCAAAATTGAAATCGAAAACAAACCTGACACCACTAAGCTTCTTTTCCAATATACCATTTGGGGTCTTGCCATATTTATATCTAAGACCGCGCCATCTCCTTTCTAGATACATCAGAGGATGTTTCAAAACTGGAAACCGACACATAAAATTCCTACTTTGCATTTATCTGCACTTTCCAAAAAAAGATTATTAAGCGACCAGTTTCATCAGCGATTTTGGTACATTGATTCGTAGTATTTCTGGTAATCGCCGGAGACAACATTGGCCAGCCAATCTTTATTCTGCAAATACCAGTCTATGGTTTTGTTGATACCTTCTTCAAAACTCACTGACGGCTGCCAGCCAAGCTCGGTCATTATCCTGCCTGCGTCAATGGCGTATCGCCTGTCGTGTCCCGGCCTATCAGTAACATGCCTGATAAGCGACTTCGGCTTGCCCAGACGGTCAAGTATCAGCCAGATTACTTCCATATTTGTTTTTTCATTACACCCGCCGATATTATAAACTTCGCCCGGCGGTGCTTTAGTCAAAACCTGCCAGACAGCCGTGCAATGGTCATACACATACAGCCAGTCCCGCACATACAGGCCATCGCCATAGACAGGCAATTCTTTGTTATTGAGGGCGTTATTAATCATTAGCGGAATCATTTTTTCCGGAAACTGGTATGGCCCATAGTTGTTTGAGCATCTGGTAATGTTATATCTTACGCCCCACGTATGGCCGAACACCTTTACGAGAAGGTCCGCTGCCGCCTTGCTGGCCGAATACGGCGAATTTGGAGCCAGCGGTGTTTGCTCGGTGAATTTACCTTGCGGGCCCAGTGCACCGTAAACCTCATCGGTGGAAATTTGAATGAACCGCTCCAGTTTTTTATCGCGAGCAACCTCAAGCAGGGTCAGCACGCCGGTAACATTGGTTTCGATAAAAACCTTTGGCTCGGTTATTGAGCGGTCAACGTGGCTTTCCGCAGCAAAATTGATAATCGCATCTACTTTATGCTGGTCGATGATTTTTTTTACCAGGTTTCCATCGCAAATATCACCTTTGACAAACTTGTGATTGGGATGATTTAGAAAACCAGCAAGGTTCTCAAGGTTGCCCGCATACGTGAGCTTGTCGAGATTGACAATAAGACAGTCAGGATGCTCTGAAAGCACCATCCGCACAAAATTGCTTCCGATAAACCCTGCACCGCCGGTCACTAAAATTTTTCTCATACAAACCCTCTCAGAAAACGCTCCAAGGGTCCCTGCCAACTTTCAATCGGCTTATCGAACAAAGCACTAATTTTGCTGCAATCGAATCGACTGTTTAAGGGCCTTGCCGCAGCACTGGTGTAATCGCTGCTCTTGCAGGGCTGCACGTCAACACTCATCGAGAGACTGTCAAATATGAACTTTGCCATTTCGTATCGGCTGACGTAGCCGTCGCTCGCAAAGTGAAATATGCCCGCTGGTTTCCTCCGTAACAGCTCGCAAATCACCTTGGCGACTTCGGTAGTTGCTGTCGGCGAGCCAATCTGGTCGCTGACAACTTTTAACGTCTTGCCGGCCTTTGCCCGCTGAATCAGCTTGGTTACAAAATTATTGCCGGCTGAGCCGTATGTCCACTCCACACGGACTATGCAATGTTTGCACCCGCTTCGACCTAACAGTTGCTCCCCTGCTAACTTGGTTTTCCCGTATTCATTTATCGGATTTGGCATATCGGTTTCTCTGTATGGCCTGCCTAACAGGCCGTCAAAAACAAAATCCGTGCTGATATGCAGCAGCCACCCGTTGGTCTCTTTCACAAGAGCGCCGAGCCGTCCTACCGCTGCGGCATTGACCTCGTATGCCAGCTCCGCTTCACTCTCGGCGCCATCGACGTTGGTATAAGCTGCGCAGTTGACAACTGTCCGCATGCCATTGAGGGCTTGTTTCAACTGCTGCACATCAGTTATATCAAACTCCGGCAAATCAAAGACCTTAACCTCAAAGCCCTGCTGCCGGCAAGTATCTGCTACATCGGCTCCGAGCATTCCTTTGCCGCCGAGAATTGCCACGGTATCTTCATCTGTCATTGAGGTGACTCTTTTATAACTAACTCATTGGCTTTAACAAACGAGTCGAATGTGCCGGCATCCGTCCACCAGCCATCGAGGATATCGTAGGCGAGCTCGCCTCTGTCAATATAAGCATCGTTGACATCGGTAATCTCAAGCTCACGCCGCGATGACGGTTTGAGCGTTCGTATGATGTTAAAAACGGCGGCATCGTAAAAATATATGCCGGTTACCGCATAATTTGACTTTGGTTTTTTCGGCTTTTCTTCAATACCGACAACTTTGTTGCCGGCTAATTCCGCAACCCCAAAACGCTGCGGGTTTGGCACTTGCTTGAGAAGTATCCTTGCGCCGGTTTTTTGAGCTATGAATTTTTCAGCATAACTTTTCAGACTCACCTGAAAGATGTTGTCACCAAGAATAACCGCCAGCCGCTGGCCGTGTGCAAAATTCTCTGCCAATCCCAACGCCTGTGCAATTCCTCCTGCCTCATCCTGGACTTTGTATGTGAACCGACAGCCAAAATCCTTTCCCGAACCCAGCAAGCTGACAACATCGCCCATATGCTCGATGCCGGTTACGACTAAAATCTCTTCAACCCCGATTGAGGTTAGTTTCCCAATCGGGTAAAAGACCATCGGCTTTTGCCCGACAGGAAGCAGATGCTTATTAGTAACCTTGGTCAACGGCATAAGCCGCGACCCTGTGCCGCCGGCCAGAACAACGCCCTTCAAATCCATATCTATCTCCTTACCCAGTTTATCACAACTGAGCAATTCTAAACCCTGCAGGCATTAATGTCAACCGCCACAAGATGCGTTGGAATAGGAAAGGAACATCGTAAGAAATTAAAAACGGAAGGAATATATTTTTGACTTCTCACTTTTTATGAATAGACTAATCACAACCGACAGTTAAAAAAAACTAACCCCAGACAGGGAGGTAAGAAATGATAGAGATGTCGATAGGCCAAAAGCCCTGGTGGAAGGAGATGAACCGCTATCATTGGCTGGTGCTGATACTTGCGTCGATGAGCTGGCTCTTCGACTGTATGGGCCAGAGGTTCTTCGCCATTGTCCGCGAGCCAGCTCTAAGAAGTCTGCTCTACGGCCGCGAGGTCAACACTCCCGATGCACCTGAGGTGACAATCGAGCAAAAAACAACCGTGCAATTCTATGGCCGCGTCGCCACCGGGATGATGCTCCTCGGCTGGGCTGTCGGAGGTTTCTTTTTCGGTATGCTCGGCGACCGCATCGGCCGGATAAAAACAATGATGATTACCATTTCGGTCTATGCCGGCTTCACAGGCCTTTCGGCACTATCTATTGCCTGGTGGGATTTTATTGCCTACCGCTTTCTGATGGGGCTGGGCATTGGCGGACTCTTCGCCGCCGCCGTGTCTCTCGTTGCAGAGGTAACCCCCGCCCCGGCACGTCCTCATGCCCTGGGGCTTCTACAAGCGCTGTCAGCTCTGGGCAATGTTACCGGCTCGGCTATAAGCATTTATCTGAAACCACAGAGCACCCTGCTTGGAATTGAAAACTGGCGATGGCTTTTCCTTGTCGGCGTCCTTCCTGCATTTCTGGTCATCGCCATCCATCGGGCTCTCAAAGAACCCGAAAGCTGGCAGCAGGCAAAAACCAGGGCTTCCGAAGACCTTCATAAGCAGCTCGGCGCCTGGCGTGACTTATTTTCACCCGGCCTTCGCCGCAATACCCTTGTCGGCCTTTCACTGGCAGTGGCTGGTGTAATCGGTCTCTGGGGTGTGGCATTCTTCTCGCCTGAGCTGGTCCGCGATGCAACGCAACCAGCGAAACTTTATGCCAATCTTAAGGTCGAATACAAAACAGTAGATAAGCTCAACGCTGCTTTGGACACACAATTTCCCACTTGGGAAGCTCTTCTGCAGACCCGAGAAGGTCTGGACCTGCTCAGTAAAACAAAGGACAAGTATGTCGGCATCGGCCTTATGCTGCAGGATGTTGGGGCATTCTTTGGTGTTTATTTCTTCACGATACTCGCTGCGCGGCTGGGCAGAAAGCCGGCGTTCGGCGTATGTTTCATCTCGGCCTTTGTCGCCACCGCCTGTATCTTCCATTTCCTGCGGCAGCCCAGCCAAGTCTTCTGGATGCTCCCCATTCTGGGCTTCTGGACGCTATCGGTATTTGGCGGTTATGCAATCTATTTCCCGGAGCTTTACCCAACACGCATGCGAAGTTCGGGCGTGGGCTTCTGCTACAACGTCGGACGCGTTATTACCGCAATTGTTTTGTTCGGCAGCGCCTACGTTGTTCAGATGCTCCAAACAGTCGGCGTAAAAGAGCCGTTCCGCGTCGGCTCGGTGCTTTTTACCTGCCTGTATCTCCTCGGAATAATCGCTCTCTTCTGGGCGCCGGAAACCAAAGGCCGTCCCCTGCCGGAGGACTAAAAGCTGTTTCATAACCTAATTAAAAACCCTATTATCAGTATAAAAGAAGCATTTTTTCGGACTTATGAAACTGCTTGTAAAGAGTTTATATAATGAAATTTGCTATTGCTATAAAGCCGGATATGATATTAAATTAAATTTACTAAAATTTACTATTGCTATGAAGCCGGATTTGATACTATTATATGCCCCAATGAAAGACAAACTTGGCAATCTGTGTTTGTCGGTTTATTTGGAGCGGTTCCGTGGCAGATAAGTTGTGCACAAACGGCGGTGGGTGACTTTCGCTATAAACGGGACAAGGAAGAGACGTCTGTAAATAGTGAAATGGTGAAAGCAATGGAGAGAAAGGGCCCGGCGAAATGAAAGGAGGTAAGGACTATTCGCTGTAGTCACAAAGCAAATAGAAACTGTCCGGATGAATCGGAGTTCGCCCTCGCAAAAAAAAAATTAAAAAAATCTATTTTTTGTTTGATTTGCACCCTGTATGCCTATATATTTACTCAAACTGTTAAAAATTCGTGAGTCAGGTATTGCACACATCCGGAAAGAGTTGTATAGGATAGGCGTAGCGTAACTTATGCCTGAGTAAGGCATTGGTATTGTGAAATATAATGATGGAACGTAATTTTTGAAAGGAATGGATTATGAACAGAAGGAAAACAAAAGTTTCGGTAGTGCCGCATGGTTGGATGCGGTTCTTGGCAGGGATGGCTGTACTGATGTGTTGCCTTTCCCTGTTCTGCTCCAATGCCTGGGCACAGCCGTATGCCATCAATAACATCGGCCCAGGCTCGCAGTACGGTTGGAGTTCTGGCGGCGATGTAAACCTGCCCGAGTTCGGCCGTTCTTTCGGCACGATTAGTGCTGATGCTAATAGTGGCAATGGTGCTTATGCCATCTATAGTGACGGCGGCAATATCATAATCACCTCGTTCCCTAACGGCGGTCTTATCAAGGCCCAGGTTGATGCTGGTAGCTATGCCTATGGTTTGATGAGCCCGTGGGGTTCTATCACCACCGGCGCCATTGATGGGAACATTGTCGCCACGGCCTCGGTAAACAGGGCCCGTGGTTTGCTCGGCATGTCTATCGCAACCGGTGCGATTAATGGGAACATTACCGCCACGGCCGGGAACGACGAGGCCGCTGGTTTGTTCTCTGCTGGTGGACCGCTCACTACCGGCGCGATTAATGGGAATATTAACGCCAACGCCGTAGAAAATTATGCCCGTGGTTTGTTCGGCGCGTCCTCTATCACCACCGGCGCAATTAATGGGACTATTATCGCCACAGCCGGGCGTAGCTATGCCGCTGGTTTGTACAGCCCGAGTGGTTCTATCACCACCGGCCCGATTACTGGGACGATTTCCGCCTCGGCGCCCAACGATGTAGACGGTCGCTATGTGTATGCAATGTATGCCAATGGTGATGTGAATATTGTAGGCGATATCAGCCGCACCGCCCATATTACCGCCGCGGCAGGGCGTAGCTGGGCCTACGGTTTGTACAGTAGTAACGGCTCGATATACACCGGCGCGATTGATGGGAACATTGTCGTCACGGCTGGGCATACCGGGGCCTATGGTTTGTACACCGATAGCGGCTCGATATACACCGGCGCGATTAATGGAAACATTACCGCCACCGCGGGCCACTGGGCTGCGTATGGCATGTATGCCAATTCGGATTTGACGGTTAACGGCGGCATTGGTGGGACGATTACCGCAGATGCGAACCGTTCCGGTGCGTATGCTATGTATGCCGATGGGGATATGAATATTGTCGGCAATATTAGTGGGACGATTTCCGCCAGGGCGCGCAACGGTTCCGATGCCTATGCCATGTATGCCGACCCGCCTTTGATTATTAACGGCGATATTACTGGGACGATTACCGCCGATGCGAATGTTGACAATGCCTATGCCCTGTATTCCGATGGGG
>Ga0315279_10004759_pt1 | contig 18074 bp, 12 predicted proteins | sample YL17G06_20_MG_FD_203694 | JGI IMG/M metagenome (GOLD analysis project Ga0315279, IMG submission 203694) | Sediment microbial communities from Yellowstone Lake, YNP, Wyoming, USA - YL17G06_20 | ecosystem: Environmental > Aquatic > Freshwater > Lake > Sediment | place: USA: Wyoming | collected... | reverse complement strand
GCCGGTCTGCTTTTCGTGCTCAGCGAGTTTCTTCATCCACCACTTGGCCAGCGGCACGCGGCCGTGTTCCACGTGGTCCGCCGGGTCTTCCCACGTCCCTTTGCCCGTGGTGGCAAGCTGAGCGTCGAGGCCCGAGTAGAAATACGCCGTCCAACCCCACAGCGCCGGCCCCGCCAGCTTGAGGCCCGGATCAATCTTCTTAAAAAGCGTCCCGTAGGTGAGCGTCCGCTGCCACAGCTCTTCGTAGGAGCAGCCTTTGGGGTGCATGCCGCGGTGAGTGCTATGCCAGATCATCGGCTCATTGTCCAGCGCGGCGTACTTCACGCCGCCCTTGTCCGCGGAACCGTAGTTCAAGTCCTTGATCATGTACTGGAGCATCTGCGCCTGCTCTTCGGGCGGCATCTCCACCGAAGTGTCATTGGGGTCGGCCTCGAGTTCCTTCAGCACGAACTTGCCATTCTTGTCGAGCTGGTTCTTGCCGTCGGGTCCCTTGACGAACTGCCGCCCGTTGCCGGCGTTCGGGTGCGGGTCCGTGGGCTGGACTTTGCCTGCCCACGATTCCTGGTCCGGATATTTCTTGATGTCAAATGCGGCTGAAGTGCCGTCCTTGGCGACGCGGCCCATGATGGGCACGGTGAGATAGGTTTCGAGGCCTGCTTTCTTGTTCTCGCCGTGGAATGCGACCAGCCAGTTCCGCTCCGGCGGCGTGGGCGAGCCGTCGTTGGTGTAGAACCAGTCCGCGCCCTTCGCCGAGAAGCCCTGCTTCCAGTTCAATGGCGTCACGGGGTTGCCGCCGGCGCGCATTATCACCAGGCCCGCTTCCTGGGCGATTTTGCGGTCGCCCATCGAAGCGCCGTATATATAAGGACTGATGGGCTTGCCCTCGGCCTTCACGTCCACCGTCGCCGTTACCTGGACAAGTGGCGCCGGCGTCCCCGCCGGCTCGCGTTCCTCGGGCAGCGTGACGAATTCCGAGTGCGGTCGGACGGGCCGGTTGTCGAAGCCGATCTCGTCTATGAAAATGCTCATATTGCGCTGCATCGGCCCCCAGGTGTCAATGTCCATCTCCCAGGCCTTGGACGAATCGAATCCCGGCTCGCTGACGGCGTAGATGTCCGCGAGCGGGATGACGATCTCATGCCACTTGCCGTCAAGGATGTCAGGCTCGTACTCGGCAACATTGATTCTCTTCGTGGCTTTCTTGCCTGTGGAGCAGGTCAAACCGGCGCTGAAGCCGGGCTTCTCGCCTGGCCCCTCGACTTTCGCCCAGAAGGAGAGATTGCGGAACTTGCGGATGTCAGTGCCGGAGTTCTCAGGATACCAGCCGTGCCAGTTCCAGCCGCAGCCGATCCAGCCTGAGCCCTCGCTGTGGAATTCGAGCGCCACTTTGCCTTCGTGGGCTGTTTCGGTCTGCGGCTTGAGTGTGATTAGCGGCGATTGCGGGGCCGACCAGCCGAGCCCGTGAGCGAACTTGTCGCCGTCCCAGACAATCATCCTTTCAGCCGCGCCTGACACTTCCAGCCGCGCCGTGACCGAGCCGATGTGCCCCCCTTCGTCTTCCGCGATCACCCCCACGACTTTCACGCCCGCCGGAGTGCCTTTGGGTAGCGTGAAGCTGTTGGCGAAGACCTTGTCGCCGGCCTCCCCGTCGTCGTGCTGTCCGTCGTCAAAGAGCTCCAGGTCCGGGAGCTTCAGCGCGCCCAGGTCGGCGCAGACTTTCTTCACCTTGTCCATACGCCCCGAGGCCGTCGCGTGGACCTTGATCTTTGTCTTGGTGTCGCCTTCGGACAAAGCCAGGGGTGTGACGCCGGCTTCCGGCACCCGCGGCGCTTTCTCCGTCCACATCAACTGTCCGCCATAGAGGCCCGCGGGGCCGAGAGCCAAAAAGACCGTGGTCACGGGTGAGGACGTCCGTACTGCAGCCCAGGCCGTGGCGAAGCGCACGTGAGCGAAGGGGTCAACCTCGTTCTGGATGATGATATGCTTGCGCAAGGCCGCGGGAACGAGCTGCGTCAGCGCGCCCGTGACGTCCACCCAGGAATTGCAGTAATCTTCGCTCATCTGGAACGACAGGATGCGCGCTTTTTCCCCGCGGATCTCCTCCCGGTCTTCGCGGAAGACCAGCGTCCCCGCGGTGCCGATCACCCGCGCGTGCCGCTCCATCGTGTACTGCCAGTTCTTCCCGCCGTCCACGCTCTTGTTTGTGCCGTGGTGCTTTGAGGAAAAAAGATACTCCTCAGTTTGTACCATGGGCAACTGGCCGGGGAAGTAATCCACCGAGCCTTGGGCCGCCTGCCAGTTGGCGCCTGAGTCTTCCGTGCAGCGCGGGCCTGCTCCCGCCCGTGAGGCGACGACCCACTTGGTATCGCTGACAGCGAAGACGATTTGGTTCTTTATCTCCGCGCCCATGTCGCGCGCCATCCAGGTCTTGCCGCCGTCGGGGCTGACGGAGATCGCTTTGCCCGCGCGGTGGCCCGCCAGGACCAGGTTGGGGTCCTTGGCGCAGAAAGTAATCCATTCGATGTCGTCCGAGGCCATGCCCTTGTTCTTGGCCCCGCACTGTTCCCATGTCTTGCCGCCATCGCTGGACTTCCACAGCCCGCCGCCGTCCGAGGCCACGCTCAGAAAAACCACCTCGCCATTCTGCGGCGCGGCAGCAATTGTGTAAGGGCTCTTGAGGCACCGAGCATCGCCGGTGAGCGAAGCCCAGGTCTTGCCCATGTCGCGTGAGGCTGAGCAACCGCCGCCGTCAACGATGGCATAGACGGCGGGCTTCTCCCCGCCGCCGGCGGAGACCTCGACGACGCCCTTGCCGGCGCCGAGTCCCAGGCCGGTGCTGACGTTCTCCCATTTTACACAGCCCGCGAGGCCCAAGCGGCACGTTGCAGCCAGCGCCAGAAACACGAACGCCCGCGTCAAGCGGCCTGCAAGGTTTGTCATTTTGGGTCCCTCCAGCCTGCGATTCTAAGCCAAGGAAGAAATATTTTCCACAACCGACCCAACTACTGGCTACTGCCTACTGCCTACTGCCTACTTTCGTTATTCCGGCAGAGACTTGCCCTTGGTCTCCGGCGCCAGCCAGATGAGCGCCATGCCCAGCAGGTAAATGAGCGTCACTATCGCGCCCGTGCGCGCATAGTCTCCGCCGTAGTGCTCGACTAACTCGCCGGCATAAATCGCGCCCACCGCTGCAACGATCCTGCCGCTGTTGAAGCTCAAGCCCTGCCCGGTCGCCCGCACCCGCGTCGGGAAAAGCTCGGGCAGATACAGCGGCAGCCAGCCGTAGAATGCCGCGGTCGTGCCGCCGACTACGCAGATCATCAACAGCAGCATGTTGTTGTATTCGTTGAAACAGCGGAACAAACACCCGCAGGCCAGCAGCGATGCCAGGCACAGGCCAAAGTACGCTGGCCGCCGCCCCAGCCATCCGCCAACCAGCGGCCCGATCATGCAGCCCACGATCGCGCCGCCGGCGGAATAGATCTGCGCCCAAGCCTTGGCTTCAGGCAGCTTGCCGCCGGTCATCTGATCCACCCATATCGGAATCCACTGCACCGAACCCCACGTCCCAATCAGGGCCACGGCAGCGAAGGCAATCGCCAGCAGCGTGGTCCTTAAGAGCGCTGGGGAGAAGACCTCGCGCACGGGACGCGCCGCGGAATTCCTGACCGCTTGTTTCCATCGTTCCGATTCCGGAACGAACAGCCGGATGAAGAACGTCAGCAATGCGGGGGCGGACCCCGCCAGCATGACCCAGCGCCAGGAATCCGGCCGCACGTGGAACTTCAAAGCCAATGCCGCAATGAACAGATAGCCAAAATTCGCCGCCGCGCCGATGAGCCCCGCCAGCAACGGGCGGAAACGCTCCGGCCAGCACTCCATCACCAGCGCCACGCCTAGAGACCATTCGCCGCCCATGCCCAACGCGGCCACGAACCGCAAGGCTCCCAATTGCTCCGGCCGGGCGGCGAAGTAGCACAAGCCGGTAAAGACCGAGTAAGTCAGGATGCTGATGGTCATGGCCCGCACGCGCCCGATGCGGTCTCCCAACCAGCCGAAGACCAGCCCGCCGCAGGCCGCGCCAACGAGGAACAACGCCGTGATGCGCCCCATCCATTGGCCCACCAATTCCTCTCCCGGCATGCCCATGAGGTCGCTTAGCGCCGGGCGCGCCACTAGAGGGAAGAGCCCCATTTCAAGGCCGTCGAACATCCAGCCCAAGAACGCGGCCAGCAGGACCATCCAGCGGTCTCTGGAAGTGATAGTCGTTTCGCTCATGCCGGTGTGCATCCCCGCGCGAGAACATGGATCCAGTGTGTGTCAGACCCGCATTGTATACTGAGCGCGGCCTGATTCCTGGGTTTTCTTGCAAGAAAGAGGCTTTGGGCATTGGGCTTTGGGCTTTAGGCTTTTCCCCCTCACCGCGCGCACCCAAAGCCCAAAGCCTAAAGCCCAAGGCCCAAAGCCTAAAGCCCAGAAGCCGTGGCGAATGCGGATTTGCTGTTTGATTCTTGCCGTTTATCCTTTTCCTTCGGATTTGGGATTTGGGATTTGGGGTTTGGGGTTTCGAGTTCGCGGAGGATGCTCCATGACTGAAGAGGTCCGCTACCAGTATCTGCGTCCGGCGCAAATCGTGGCGCGGCGCAAGGCCTGTCCCGTGGCCTACGTGCCGCTGGGGACCTTGGAGTGGCATGGCGTCCACAACCCGCTTGGCGCGGACACGCTGCAAGCCGAGGGCCTTGCCATTCTCTGCGCGCAGAAAGCCGGAGGGCTGGCCTTCCCGCCGCTTTATTATGGTGAGAGCCGCAGCGAGTCGCTGATGGAAGCCAACGCCGCCGATCGCGAACTCATCGCCGCGGGCATGGAACTGCCGCCTGAAAACTTCACGCCCGCCAGGCAGCCGTTCTCCGCCAGCGAACAGGCCGTCAACTATCACAAGCTGCTGCTGCACATCCTGGCCGAAGTGCAGAGCCTGGGTTTCCAGGTTGGCGTGCTTGTGGCCGGACATTACCCGCTGGTGGACCACGCTTGCGCCGCCGTGCTGCAGTTCAACCGCAGTGAGATCAGCAAGCAGGGCGGGATGCTGGCCTGGGCGTGCGTGGACTACCTGCTGGTCCGCGACCGCTACAAGAATGCGGGCGATCACGCCGCGCTCTGGGAGACTTCGCACGTGATGGCGCTGCACCCGCAGTGCGTGGACCTGAGCTTGCTGCCGCCGAAGGGCGAGAAACTGGTTGGCGTCGGCGGCCTGCCGCCACAGGACGCCACGGCTGCTTTCGGCCAGGAGACGCTGGACGCCTCGGCCGAGGTGGTCATCCACGAAGTGCAGCACCGGCTGGCCCACAAGAGCATGTACCGTGGCCACGGAGAGGGCCTGAAACAAGGATTGTGGCGAACCGGCTCTTAGCTCTTGGCTCTTGGCTCTTGGAAGAGACCGCCGAACGCGAACCCCAAGAGCCAAGAGCCAAGAGCAAGGAACCAGGTTCGCCTTTCAAACTGAGCCCTGTTTAGAATACCAGGTTCGGATCGTCCTCATAGGCTGAGCCCATGTGGCAAAGCTGGTTGAGCGACTCGGCGAAGAGTTCGTACAATGCCTTGAGCCGTGCGACATCCTTGATCACGCCTGGGACCTGGAAAGCCAGTTCGTCCACGCCCTTGGGGAATGTGGCGCCGAACCAGCCCTCATCGTCCTTGACAGTCAAGTGAACCGAAAGCTGGCGCTGCATCAGTTCCCGAATGCGCGGGTTGCCGAAGAACTGAACGACCTTCTCCGTGTTGTTGCCCTGGATCACGAATTCCTCGTCAAACCAAGGTTCGCCGATCTCTATGTCCTGCATTCCGAAGAACTTGCCGATGCCCGTGAAGATGCTCTTGCGGTACACCGTGAACCGAAACCCGTCCGCGTTCACGTATGGCGCGCGCAAGCGGGTGTACGTTGTGCTGGTCTCGCCATTGGAGACCGTATAGGTATCGAGTGTGATGGTCCACTGCTTGAAATGCACGCGGACCATGTCGCCTTTCCAAAAGCCGCCTTTGATGTAGTCAGCCTGCAGCTCCTGGCAAAGCTGCCGCCATATCTCCTCGCGGCTCGGTCCGAAGAGCTCACGCAAAACACCCATGTAACCCCTCCCTTCACGGCGCGAAGTACCGCTCCAGCACCCGCGCCAGGATTTGTTTCGCGCGGTCATTGGCGTGGACAATGTCCCGGCGAAACCAATCCTCTGGCCGGCTGGCGTTCTTGACGTATTCATCCCAGATGCTGCGCAGGTCGAGGAATTCGCACTTCTCCTCGGCGGCCATGGCCTGCACGCGCTGGGGAAAAGCATCAGCCCTCGCCGCGGCCTGCTCAGCATTCTTGCCGGCATGCTTGATGAACTCCGCGCGGCATCTCTCCGTGTTGGCCACGGCGCCGGTCATGATCAGAATTTCAGCTCCGCAGCCGGCGCGTATCTGCCGCACCACGCTCCGCATGGCTTCGGCGTCGTACCCGTGGCTGATGCCGCCGATGATGACCAGGTCCGGCGCGAAATCCAGGACGTATTCCTTCACGCGGTTCTCGTCCTTATAGTACTGGCAGCCCGTGCCGCCTTTGACGGAGATCACCACTTCAAGCCGCGCGCCCGGATAGCGGCGTTCCAGCAGCGCGTCCCACGGCGAATTGCCCGTGTCGTTGACGATGCTGTCGCCCAGCATGACGAGTCGCAGCCGCCTGCCGGCCTTCAGGCTCTCCATTGCTCGCGGGATCAAGCTCCCGCGGCTCGCGGGGACCACGTACTTCAGCGGGGGCAGCGTGGCGTAGAGCGCATCGGCCCACTCGACGACCGCGCGACGATCCACATGGCCCACGCTCACATCGCCAATCCAGATTCGATAGTAGTCAATGGGTTGGAAGCAGACCTTCGCTTTCACGGCCTTTGCATGAGCGCGGAAGCAGCTTTCGTGCTTGAGCCAGTCATCCGACTTGTAGATGCTTGAGTGGCAATCGGCGGCCAGTATGTTGGCCTGCTCATCGCAGTAGAAGGTGGCCCAGTAGCCCAGCCCCTCGGCTTTGGAGAAGAACTCCAGGCGGTAGAACTCGAACGGCGTGACCGCGAATTCCGGGCTGGCCCAAGTGCCGTCGGCAACCGTGATGCAATGCGCACTCCCGTGCCCCAGTGCGTCGGACCAGGCGGGCGCGCCGGCTTCGTCATTCCCGGGCTTAGGCGTCCATCCCGCCTGCAGAGGATTGGTCTCGAAGTCGGCGGACAAGAGCGCGCCTTCGGCCGCGAACAGGCAGCCTGCGCCCAGCACAGCCACCGCCAGCAGAAGAACGTTCCCCATCTCACCAGCTATCACCGGCCTGCCTTTCCCCTTTGGGGACTGCGTCGTTTATTTCCGCGCGAGCCCCTAAATCGCAAATCGCAAATCTAAGATACCGTCACTTTTTCGCCGGCGGATTGCCCTTCCTCAGCTCTTCGGCCTGCGGCGAGCCGAGCTCAACCCACTTGTCGGCGGGGATAGGGATGGTCACCTGGCCGCTGGCAGCCCACTCGGTGCCGCGCAACATCAGCGTCTGGAAGCCGGCGCAGGCCATCGCCTTGGCGTCGTGGCCCATGGCGTTGTGGAAGATGCGCCCCTTGCCGTGCTCGATGACGATAATCATCGGCTCGTTCTCGCCGGTGCCATTCGTGGATTTGTCGGAGAAGGCCGTGGCCAGCAGATGGCCCGAGGGGTGCAGCAGTTGGCGGTGGTAGAGTTCATCCTTCAGGTGCTGGAAGTCCTTCATGCCTTTGGTCACCGGGTGCTCCTTGTCCACGATGCGCACCGCGAAAGAATGGTACGCCCCGTGCCCGCTCTTGCTCATCTGCCACGTCAAACCGATAAGATCGCCAAACTCGGGCCAATCGTTCCAGGCCGTGCTGGCGGCGTGGAAGAGCGCGAAACCATGCCCGGCCGCGATGTAGTCGAGGAAGGCCTTCTCCGTCGCCGCGGGCCAGCGATGGCCCGCGACCTTCGGGTACGTCGTGTAGTTGCAGACGAGCGCGTCGTATTTGGCGAAGTCCGCGGCTGTCAGTGCCGGGACGTCGTCTGTGACGTCCACCGTGAACCGGCCGCTTTCCTCGTACATTTTTCTCAGGACCGGAGTGGTCGCCTTCCAGTCGTGGTTGTTGGCGCCGCTGAGTATCAGCAGACGGAGCTTGCCGGCAGCCGCGGGTTCGCCCGCTTGCGTTGTCCATGTGACACCCAGGGCCGCGGCCAACACTATTGCCGTGTATGCCAGAGTCTTGATGGTACAAAACAAGATTGCAGTCTTCATTGGACGCTCCTCCTGAGCATGGCAGAGCTTGTGAGCCGCGCCAGTGTGACGCTATCATCGTCAGCGCCGCAACAGCGTCAAGTTGCGGTGTTGTCTGTAAGCCCTTTCCCCGTGCTACCATTTACGCTAGACTCTCCCGCAGGCCTGACGCCTGCGGTACGCTTTGGAGTGCTTCATGTCCCAACGTTCATTTCTACTGATTCTCTTCTTCTCGTTCGGTCCAGCCGCTGCTGTATTCGCTGCGGAGCCCGCCCAGCCGCGCGGTCTCGATTATCCCAAGGAACTGCGTGCCTTCCGCGCCAAGGCTTTGAAGTCGGACGGTGCTTTCGCGCCGGACATCGCCTTCGCGCTGCGCACCTGCCCGAAGTGCGGCAAACCGTACGTTATGGGGACGTTTCCGCGCTTGAAGCGTCAGCCCTTTGACAGCCTGGCGGCGGTGCATCAACTGCTCGAGAAGACTTGCGTTAAGAAGGCCCCCTTCGACACGATCTACTCCGCGCGCTTCGGCAAGCAGGTGCCGCGCGCCTGCCCGGTTTGCGATACGCCTGAGGAGGGCGCCTTGCCCGACAAGGTGCTCTTCTGCCACGCCTTCCCTGAGAACGGCGATGACATGCAGATTGAGTATGAGGTCAAGGACGGCCATCTGGTTTCGCGCAAGTTCTGGCGCGTGCCCAAGGAGGCTTTCGCTGCGCCGGTCAATCTGCCGGATGAGGGCGAGGACTCCATCAAGCGCGCCTTGGGCTGGCATTTCTCGCTGCGCGCCGTGTGGAATGAGCTCTTCGCGCGCGGCTCGCGGGAGGACCTTTTCTCGCTTGAGGCGCCGAAGACCATCTACCGCCAGGTGTCCCCCGGCATGTCCTTCATCGTGCGTCCGCACAACGTGAGCGCTGAGCAATTCAAGAACTTCGTGGATGGTCAGTTGCAGCCCGACCGCGACAAGGGCCTTTTCTCGCGCCTGGACTCGCCGCTGAAAACCAGCGGCGACCTCGATGCCGGTGTGGGGACATATCGTGATTGGGCCGCCGAATATGCGCCTGCGCTCTCGAACCTCAGCCTGGAATGCTTTGTCGCTCTCTCCTTCCCCGAACTGCACAAGGCCGCGCGCGAAGTGCTGGCCTCGCGCAACCTGGTCCTCGAAGCCATGCCCGGCGAGAAGAACACCGATGCAGGCACGGGCGTGATCTCCAAAGGCGGCTTCAAAACCGAAATCTCCTTTGGCCCGCTGGCCTCCTTAGCTGTTCTCGGCGGTTTGTCTCTCCACCATGCCTGCGCTTACTTCCTGACTACTCCGGTCTTCACGGTCGAATGCGCCGAACGGCTCAACCGCGTCTTTCGCGCGCTGTACCCGCTGTGCAGTTTCGAAGTGTCCGGCGGCCGCTACCTAATCTTGCGCGATAAGGACTTGGAAGAACGAAAACTGGACCTGCTGGCCCTGGCTGACAAACTGGATCCCGATAATCGGTACATGTTCGAGCTGTTTTGCGACTTCATGATCGGGTGGGATAAGAACAGAGGCCGCTTTGGCCCCAGACCCAAGGATCGCGATGTCTCCCCGACGGGGCTGCCCGCTTTCGTTGAACGGCGCATCAGGCCTGTGGGCCACCTGAAAGCGCACAACCTGCCGGGCGCGCTCTATGAACCGCGTGAGGACCGCGACGGCAAGGGCTACGACTTGTGTTACACGTCCGAGTGCAGTGTGGCCGTCGTATACATTGATCCGGCAAGAGACAGGTTCAAGGGGATGACGTTGGATGAAGTGCGCCGGCTGTACGATGCCGCGGCCGGCGTGCTGCCGATGTTCGTTGACGCCCAGGACACGTTGTCTTTGCCCGGCGACCCCCTGGCGCGCGTGGCGCCCTGCCGCGTCGTGCTGCTTTGCGGCCTGGATCTGGCTTCCCTCGCCGCCGACGATGGCCGCGCCATTGCTTTGGCCGAAGCGGCGGACTTGCGGCTGCACTCTGAAGACCGGCTGCATTTCTATGCCTTCACCACCAACAGCGTGGCCCTGGCGCAGCGCAAGTTGGCCGCGGACGAACGCAAGCTGGCCCGCGCGCGCATCAAAGACCTGGCGGTCGAGGCCGGTCTGGAGTCCGGAATTGAGCTGGACCTGCATTTTGACTTGCCTCATGCGGAACCTCGGGGGAAAGTACTGCGCCGGCGCAAGTGACGGGTTCGCACCTCAGAGGACGCGGAGGCACGCAGTGAAGGGATTTTCGATTTTCGATTTGAAATTCCAGCCCGATGCAATCGAAAATCGAAAATCGAAAATCTAAAATGCTGTACCAAGGGGGCCGATGCAGAAGCTTATTGAGTGGTTCTCGAAGCTCTACGACGTCAAGTTGCTCGTGACGACCGTCGGCTACAGTGGAATGGCAGGCATCATCTTTGCAGAGACGGGCTTGCTTATCGGATTCTTTCTGCCGGGGGACTCGCTGCTCTTCACCGCGGGGCTGGCTTGTGCGCCGGGCAACGTGTTGCTTGGCGATGACCACCTGAACATCTGGCTGCTTAACCTGGTCCTCATTCCCGCGGCCATCATCGGCGATACCGTCGGCTACTGGATCGGCCGCAAAGCCGGCGAAGCGCTCTACAAACGCGAGAAGACGCTGTTCTTCCGCCGCGACCACTTGCTGTACACCAAGGACTTCTACGAGAAGCACGGCGGAAAGACGATCATCCTCGCGCGCTTCGTGCCGCTCATCCGCACCTTTGCGCCTGTCGTGGCCGGCATCGCGCAGATGCGCTACCGCCGCTTTTTGGCGTATAATGTCTTCGGTGGGATTGGCTGGATAATCGGCCTCAGCCTGCTGGGGTACTATCTGGGCCAGGTGAAGCGGATTGGAGACAACCTTGAAGCCACCATCATGCTCATAATCTTTGTGTCTTTGCTTCCGGCGCTCGTCTCCTTCATCAAGGCCAGGTTCTTCCCTGGTCCCCCGGTGGGCGCCAAGGGCGAGGAGGCAGTCTAAGATGGGCTGTTTACGACAGAGGCGCATGGGCAGCAGAGCCGCAACCGAGGAAAAGGAATTGAAAATTGAAAAATGAAAAATGAAAATTGGCGAATTCCCTGGCAACGCGCGGCTTCCAATCTGAAATGTAAAATTTTCAATTTTCATTTTTCAATCTTGTTTCTGCCGCGCATTTTGCCTTTTCGTTGTTTTCCTTTTCCTTCGGATTTCGGATTTCGAGTTTCGGATTTGGCTAAGTAGCTATGCGAGTTCTCATCACAGGCTCCGAAGGGTTCGCCGGATCACACCTGGCGGACCATTGCTTTAGTCAGGGCGACGAGGTCTGGGGCACGTGCCGGTCGGGTGTGCGCGCTTCCAACCTGGCCCACTGCCTGGACCAGATCACGCTGCGCGTGGGCGACCTGGCGCAGCCGGACTTCATCCGCGGCGTCCTGCGCGAGGCGCATTTCGACGTGGTTTTCCATCTGGCTGCCATCAGTGTTATCCACGACGCGCAGCGCGAGCCGGCGCGGACTTACGAAGTCAACCTGCTGGGCGCCATCCACTTGTTGGAGGCTGTGCGCACCCAAAGCCCCCGCACCCGCGTGGTGGTGGTCAGCTCCGCCGAAGTTTACGGGCCGGTGCAGCCGGAGCACCTGCCGGTCACTGAAAGCCAGCCCTTTGCGCCGGCCAATATCTTCGCCGCGGGCAAGGCCGCGATGGAGTTGGCTGCGCACCCGTTCGTGCACACCTATGGCCTGCACACCGTCATTGCCCGCCCCTTCAACCATACCGGCCCGCGGCAGCGCCCCGATTTCGTCTGTTCCACTTTCGCCCAGCAGGTCGCGCAGGTTGAGCAGGGGGCGGAACCGGTGATCCGTGTGGGCGACCTTTCGCCGCGCCGCGATTTCAGCGATGTCCGGGACGTCGCCCGCGGCTACCGGCTGCTCGGTTTGCACGGCGCCAAGGGCGAGGCCTACAACCTGGCCAGCGGCGTCAGCGTGCCGGTTGAGCAGATCCTGAATTCGCTGGTGCAGATGGCGCGCGTCAAAGTGGAAGTGCGGCGCGACCCCAGCCGCGTCCGTGAGACGGACGTGATGGACGTGCGGGGCAGTTACCAGAAGATCAAGGAAGCCACCGGCTGGGCGCCCGAAATCCCGCTCGAGAAAACTCTCCGCGACCTCCTCAACTGGCACCGCGACCGCCTCGCCCTCCCAGTGCGCTAGCCAGGGCTATTCACCGCAGAGACGCAGAGGAAAAACAAATGGAAACATCCGCAATTCCTTTACTCGCAATCTGCTCTGCCTTCCTCTGCGCCCTCTGCGGTAGGAAGTCCGTGTTCGTCCGTGTTCGCTGGCCTCCCTCCTGAACGGTTACGGACTTTTTACCTTTTACTTTTGACTTTTTACCTCTGCTTAGCTTGCCTTCGCCGGACCCAGGTGCTATAGAAGCATCCGTGCTTTGCGCACCGGAAGATTGGACGGCGGGGAACAAGAGCGTGCGTGGGGGCACGTTCTTCACCCCGTCTCGCCTAAGGCGAGACCCCGACGGGTCTCGCTTTTTTGTTCCGTAGCCTTTCAGTCCGAGCCGCGACCGTAAGGGAGCGGTCATTGCCGCTTGCTTACGCGCGCGGCTCGGAGACTGATCGGTTACTTTGCTTCTTTGTGGAGGAAACCAGAGAATGGCCAGGATCGCTCCTGAAAATATCCGCAACGTGGCTCTCATCGGACACAACGGCACCGGAAAAACTACACTCACGGAGTCGCTCCTCTTTGCCGCGGGCGCCATTAAGAAGAAAGGCTCCGTCGCGGACAAGAACACCGTCAGCGATTTCGATAACGATGAAAAGGAACGCGGCCATTCCATCGAAACCAGCGTGACTCACTTCGACTTTGCCGGCAGGCGCGTCAACCTGCTTGACTGTCCGGGGCTGCCCGACTTTTCCGCCGGCGCCGTGCAGGGCATGGCCGCGGCCGACATGGCGCTGATTGCCGTCAGCGGGCCGGCGGGCGTCGAAGTAATGACCCGCAAGCTCTGGGGCACCGCCACGCTTATGGAAAAGCCCAAGATGTTCGTGATCACCAAAATGGACCATGAGCACGCCGATTTCGACAAGGTTGTGGCGCAACTCAAGGAGATCTTCGGCTCGGCCGTCGTGCCGCTCTTCCTCCCCGTTGGCCAGGGCCCGGACTTCTCGGGCGTCGTCAATCTCATGGGCGACATCTCCGGCGCGCCCGCCGAGATTGCCGCGGCTGCCAAGGCCCAGCAGTCCAACCTCGTCGAAACCGCCGTCTCCGTGGACGAAAAGGTCATGGAGCGGTACCTGGCCGACGAAAAAATCTCCCCCGAGGAAATCTCGGCCTGCTTCACCAATGGTCTGCTCAACGGTTCCGTGGTCCCGGTCCTGTGCGTCTGCGCCGAAAAGGACCTCGGCATCAAGGAACTGCTTCAGGTCATCTCCGACAAAGCCCCGTCGCCGCTGCAAGTCCGCCCGCACCTGCGCAAAAAAGCCCCAGAGAAGCTGCCTGAGGGCTACGAAGAGAAAATCCTTGAGCCTGTCGCGGACGGCCCGCTCTATGGGCTGGTCTTCAAGAGCAAACGCGACCCCTTCGTGGGCAAGCTCGCCTACATCCGCATCTTCTCCGGCGCGCTTCTTCCGGGCGGCATGGCGCGCAGTTCCTCCGTCTCCAGAGCCGACAAATTCGCCAAGGTGCTGGATGTGCAGGGCAAGGATACCAAAGACAAAGAAGGCATCTACTGCGGCGAGATTATCGCCGTGGCCAAGAACGAGAACTTGAACTTCAGCGACACGCTCAGTTCCGAGGAAGCCGGCTGGACCTTTGCCCCCATCCCCATGCCCGTGCCCATGCAGGCCCTGGCGGTGGAAGCCAGGAACCGCAACGATGAGGCCAAGATTGCCCAGCGCCTGCGAGCCATGTCCGAGGGCGATCCCACCTTCATCGTCGAGGTTGACACGCAGACCCACGAACTTGTCATCCGCGGCCTGGGCCAGACTCATCTCGACCTGATGCTCAACCGCATCAAGAAGCAGCTCGAAGTCCTCACCAAACCGCCCAAGATTCCGTACCGCTCGACTATCACCGGCACCTCGGAAATCCTTTACACGCACAAGAAACAATCCGGCGGCGCCGGCCAATACGGGCGCGTCCAGCTCAAGGTCGAGCCGAACTTCGGGAAGGGCTTTGAGTTCGTGGATGAGATCGTCGGCGGCGTCATCCCGCGCCAGTACATCCCCTCCTGCGAGAAAGGCGTCGTCAACAAGATGGCCGAAGGCGTCTGGCCGGGCATCCCGGTCGTGGACGTGATCGTGCGCCTGAACGACGGCAAGCATCACGAAGTGGACTCCAAGGACATCGCCTTCCAGATTGCCGCGCGCGAAGCCTTCAAGGAAGCTTTTGAGAAGGCCAGGCCGCAACTCCTGGAGCCGATCGTCAACCTCGAAGTCATCATCCCTGGTAAGTTCATGGGCGACATCACCGGCCATCTCAGCGGCCACCGCGGGCGCATCCAGGGCATGGACCAACTCGGCGACATGCAGGTAGTCAAGGCCCAGGTTCCCGCGGCCGAAGTGCTGAACTACTCCGCCGAACTGAAAGCCATCACCGGCGGCGAAGGCTTCTATACGCTTGAGTTCTCCCATTACGATGTCGTGCCGGGGAACATCGCCGCCCCCGTGATCGCCGCCTCCAGGACCAGGCAGGTGAAGGAAGCAGAGGGGTAGTAACGCCGGCGTCCCGCCAGCCAGGGAAGTGAGCCGCGCGCGTAAGCAAGCGGTCCGCGCGGCTATGCACACAGGCTCTTCCCAAACCGGCGCACGTGGGGTAGTATACTGCCGGAGAGACAACCATGAGATTGTATGAGGTGTTGCAGAGCAGGCGTGATGAAATCCTGCGTATCGCCGCCAAGCACGGCGCGCGCAATGTCCGCATCTTTGGCTCGGTCGCCCGCGGTGAGGACGATGAGGCCAGCGACGTGGACTTCCTGGTTGAACTGGAACAGGGACGAAGTCTGCTGGACCTCGGCGGGTTGCTCATGGATTTGCAGGTGTTGCTGGGGCGCAAAGTGGACGTCGTTACCGACAAGGGACTCAGGAGCCGCATCCGCGAGCGCGTCTTGAGAGAGGCCGTGCCCGTATGAGAAGCGACAGGGAACGGCTGCTTGATATTCTTCAGGCCATCGAACGCATCAACAGATATACCGCGGCTGGGCGGGCGGCCTTCGACGCCAATGAATTGGTCCAGAACTGGGTCGTGAGCCACATCCAGCAGATTGGCGAAGCCTGCTGGGGCCTTTCGCAAAGGCTGAAAGCAAAGCACCCTGAGGTCCCCTGGGACGAGATAGTGGGCATGCGCCATGTCTTGGTGCACAACTACTTCGAGATTGACCTTGGTGCCGTCTCCGTAGTCCTGGACAAGGACTTGCCCGTTCTTAAGCCCCAGATAGAAGCCATCCTCGCCGAACTTGATACCCCTAATCTGCCCACAAAGCCGGCTGGGAACGTCTGAGCGCCGTTCCCCTCCTTGACCTTGCTGACGCGGATAGTTCCTCGCTACCCCGCCCGACTCACCTACAATAGTGTGGGCATGGCAAGGAATTCATGCGGCGCTGTGCCAAGAGCTAAGAGCCAAGAGCCAAGAGCTGCCTCAAATGGACACCGTCTTCCGCAACGCAGTGCTCATCCTCTTCCTCTCGCCGGCTGCTCTTGCGGCCCAGATCGGGCAGTACCATGTCTATGAACTCACTGTTTCTTCGGCCGAGCAGTACGCCAACCCGTTCACGGAGGCGGCGCTCCATGTCAAGTTTGAGGGCCCGGGGAACAGAGTGATCGAACTGGCTGGTTTCCACTACAAAGACAAGGAGTGGCGGGCGCGCTTTGTGCCGGACAAGCCGGGAACCTGGCATTACAGCGCGGAACTGCGCGGCAAGGGCGAGCCGGTGCGCTCGTCCGGCGCTTTTGAATGCGTCCCCTCGCCACGGCATAGTTTCGTGCGCCTGTCCAAGCTCAATCCCTATCGTTTCGAGTACGACGATGGCACTCCATTCTATCCCATCTGCCAGCAGATCGGGTGGGGCGTTGGTCCCAAAGTCGGTTTTGACGCGCCCGACGCCAGCGCCTGGGTGAACACCGATTGCGATACGTTCATGAAAGCTTTTACCGGCGCGACCAACTTGATGCGCTGCCAGCTTGGGTGCGGCAACGCCAAGGCCGGCATACTTTCGGGCGCGGAAGGCTTGGACCGTTACGATCTTGAGAAATGCCTAAACCTGGATGCCTCGTGCCGCAGACTGAAGGATTACGAATGGGCGCAGATACTGACGCTGTTCGAAGACATGTCGCTGTGGGGTGATGCCAAGACGGCCTTTGGCAGCACGCGGGACCTGGCCACGTACAAGACGCTGAAGAGCCCGCACCTGCCCGCCATGGAAGCCTACGTGAAGTACATGGTGGCGCGCTATGCGGCCTACGTGGACATCTGGGAACTCTACAATGAGGATTCCTACTCACCCAACGATTTCCTGGCTCACTTGGCCCAGGTCGTCCGCCAGGCCGATCCCTATAAGCATCCCATAATGACGAACTACGAAAGGCCCGCTGAGCGGTGGTGCGAAATCCTTTCTGTCCACGAGTACATGGGCCTTCCGGCGGCGGAAGTGCCGGGCTATCTGTCGAAGGAGTTTGCGCGGTTCAAGAGCTTCGGCAAACCGGTGCTTTACACGGAATTCGGCAATCAGGCTCAATTGGGCAATGACGACCCTGTCAAATGGCGTGTGGCGGTTTGGACTGCCTTCATGAATGAGTGCGCCATGGGGTTCTGGAATATGTCCGGCCGCAAGGTGCCGCCGAAGGACAAGGGCGGGCCGGTCAACGCGTATCTTGGTCTGGAATCGCGCCAGGCGTTCCGCGTGCTGGCCGAAACCACGCGCGACTTGCCCGTCGCCATGCGGCCAACCATTCCCGGTTTTACCAGTGAACGGCCGGTACAATCCTGGGCTTTGACGAATGGGGAGAAGACCATCGTCTATGTCCACCATTTCCGCAACCATGAAGAGACCGTGAAACTCGCCGAGCCATTGCAAGTGTGGACCGGTCCCGGGAGCTATCACGTCAAATGGCTGGCCCCGGCGACGGGCGCCGTGGTTGAGGAATTCGATGCCCAAGCCGCCGGGAACATCCTGCCGCTGAGAGTGCCCGAGTTTAAGATAGATTTGGCCGCCCGCATCGCCCGGACCGCGCAGCCATAGCCGGTTGCCGCTCAGTCCTTTGATTCGTGGGTGCGACATCCGCAATCCCGAATCCACAATCCCCCCGGGTCCCAGTCGCGCGGGAGGCTCATACCTCCCATCCTTCCCATTCTTCCCATTCGGCGCGGTCCCTGTCGCGCCGGGGGGCACTATTCATCCTTCATCCTTATCCCACGGCGTCGCGTTCTGCGACACATGCCTGGACGACAACCCCTCCACGCATTTTTTTCAAGATTTTTTCATGCGGTAACGCCCCTTATCCGTATTATATTATAGTAGGGGACACTAAGGAGACCACGGTTCATGTACACCCCAAGCCAGCGCATCAACATGGAAATTGTGGCTCCAATCGCGCCTTGCGCTCTTGGGTTTGTGCCACGGATGTGGCCGGGCCGGCTGTTTGGCCCGGCCTCATCCGTGCGGCCCACGCTACTGCCCACGCATTGTCCATATCGTCCATGTCGTCCATTATGTCCATATCCTGCACTGCAACTGGCCTGTGCTGCAACCAAGTGGTTAACTTCCCCTCCCATCCAAACCCACCGATCTCATGGTCGAAATCCACC
>Ga0315279_10004758_pt1 | contig 18074 bp, 14 predicted proteins | sample YL17G06_20_MG_FD_203694 | JGI IMG/M metagenome (GOLD analysis project Ga0315279, IMG submission 203694) | Sediment microbial communities from Yellowstone Lake, YNP, Wyoming, USA - YL17G06_20 | ecosystem: Environmental > Aquatic > Freshwater > Lake > Sediment | place: USA: Wyoming | collected... | reverse complement strand
ACAAGAAATATCTGGCAATCTATGTTGTGATGTTTGAATGGAAACACAATCTCAAGTGTGTCAATGCCGGTTTCTTGAGAGCCATAATGATACCCAATTTCACCTTAAAACCGATATGAGCCAAAGTATTAATCATCACTCCCGGTGGGCTAACAAAGCAATGGCAAGAAGATGAGATGCGAGATAAGTTTGGGTTAAACTTCCGCTTGATAAACCGCACATCATTTGAATCAGACCCAACGCAATTTGTCCGATCTGATGACGGCTTCTTCATAACTTCCATAGATTTCATAGCAAGGCATGAGGGATGTCTTAATGCTGCTAAAGAGACCCAATGGGATCTCGTAGTAGTAGATGAAGCACATAAGTTGTCAGCATTCGAGTATGGCACAAAGGTAGAACGAAGTGATCGTTATCAAGCAATTGAAGCCCTTACTCCACGAACTGACCATCTGCTGTTCCTTACCGCAACACCACATAGAGGACGTAAAGACACATTTCGACGCCTACTAATGTTATTAGACCCCGATCTATTTCAGAAGGATGAACTCGTTACAAAGCGTATTCATGAAGCAGTCGCTACATATTCTACACAGACAGAATCCTTTGATAGTGAATCTAAAATCAGTGAAGCTCGTAACCGCTTCTTCCTCCGCAGGTTAAAGGAGGAGATAGTGGATTGGGATGAACAGCCTCTATTTAAGAAGCGATTCACAAAGACAGCAGGTTATGAATTAACACCGGAGGAACTTGAGCTTTATAATGCTGTCACTAAATATGTCAGGTCAAGACGTAAGGAAGCGAAAGCCAAGCGAAACCGTAACGTTGAATTAACTTTAATGGTTATGCAGCGCCGTCTTGCAAGCAGTATTTATGCTATAACCTGCACATTACAGAACCGTCTTAATGCAATCAATGAAGTTCTGGAGATTTTACGTGACCCTAGACGCACCCCTGCTGATAAGAAGAAACTCCTGCATGGTAACGAAGAAGATATACCATCCAGCATTGCAGAATATGACGAATTAGACGGACAACAGAGGGATGAGATAGACAAACGTATATTCCGTCAGGTTCTCAGCGATGATCCGAACGAAGTTGAGAAGGAACGTGACGAACTCAAGGAATTGCTTGAGCTTGCAAAATCTCTTCATAACCATAATGAAGAGAAGTTTATCCAGTTATTATCCATACTTGATTCTCATGATATAATCCGTAAAGATGATGAGAAGCTGGTCATATTCACTGAATACAAAGATACTCTGAAAAAGCTTGCTGAACGCCTCACTGACAAAGGCTACGTAGTTACAACGATAGATGGTAGCATGGACGTTGACAGGCGCAAACAGAGTCAGCAGGATTTTCGTAATCGAGCCAAGATAATGGTTGCTACAGATGCCGCTGGTGAAGGGATCAACTTACAGTTCTGTAGATACCTGATCAATTGGGATATACCTTGGAATCCCAATAGACTTGAGCAAAGAATGGGGCGAATACACCGATACGGACAGAAAGATGATGTTCATGTATTCAACCTTGTTGCGACAAACACTCGTGAAGGTTCTGTCTTGAGCAAGGTTCTTACAAAACTTGACGTGATGCGTGATCAGATGGGGCAAGATAGAGTGTATGACGTCATTGATGAATTGCTAGAGGGAATTCCACTACTTGATTTGCTTGAAAGATCAATTGACGAAGATGATGGATCCGGTTTGGAGACAGAGACTGATAAATATCTTGATGATGATCTTAATGACAGAGCGGAGGAACTTATCAATCTTCAAAAGAAGCAATCTCTATCTTCTCATCTCGATCTTCGAGAAGCTAGAAAGCTGAGAGATGACTCTGATGAGAATCGTCTTCAGCCTTGCTTTATCCAGAGCTACTTTACAAAGGCATATCATACAGCAGGTGGAACTATAATTGAGGATAAACACTTTCCTGTATTTCACATTGGTATCGTTCCAAGTGAGGTATTAGAGATTGCACGTCAGATGCGACTCTCAATCTCGGAAAAGTATGATACACCATTTGTATTTGATAAGAAACTTGTCAGCGTCGCCAGCAGAACTCGTGTTCCTGAACATACCAAGCTACTTGGTCCCGGTCATCCATTATTTGACGCATTGATCGAATGGTCAATAGGTCGTGCAAGAGATTCTTTTACTAAAGGTGTTAAAGTAGTTGATCCTAATATCGCTCAATCGCAGAGAATATGGCTGGTGCATTCCAGCATTGAGGATGGAAGACGTGAAGAGAAGAAACGCCTTGCACATGAGCAACTCAGTGTTATTGTCGCTGACCATCTTGGTATAAGGGCAACTTCACCGGCAAGCCTTCTGAGCTACACCACACCTGAACCGAACACTGATGAATATGATCCACCGAATAAACCCAAAGACGAGATACAGATGTGGACTTATGAGAACCTTACAGAGAAGCAGTTAAGTAATGTTAAAGAACATCGTCAGATAGAATGTGAACTCAGAAGGGATTATCTTACAACTACGTTCTCAGACCTAATCTTTGAACTTGAGGAAAAACTCAATGATATGTGTAACGCACAGTTATTTGGCGACACCGATCCAGATGAGATTCAGAAGCTCAGACAACGTAAGAAACAGCTTGAAGAACGCCGATCTCAGCGTTTAACAGAATTAGATATGATGTTGCGACTTTCAGCTAACTTGCCTGACATTGTGACTTCGGCTCTCGTACTTCCTGTGCCGATTGCAGCTATTGAACGTGATGATTCAGGTCATATAGGATTTCCGATGCGCCGTGATGATGAAGTAGAGCAGATCGCTATGGAGATCGTTATACGTTACGAGATCAGTCGTGGTTGGAATCCTGCTGATGTATCTAAAGACGGTGAGCATTATGATATACGTTCCAAATCACCATCTGGAGATATCCGATACATTGAGGTTAAGGGACGATCTGAATCTGGTGCAATTGTGCTGACGGGTCCTGAAATTGATAAACTCAGTCAGCTTGGTGAAAGAGCATTTCTATACATTGTGACATTCTGTAAGACTGATCGTCCACGCTTGAGAATTATCCAGAATCCTATGACACAGTTAAATCCTGAGCAACTATATCGTCAAGTTCAATATTTAGTAGATGAAAGAGAATGGCAACAGAAAGGGGAAGAGATAAATGAACTGCCCACGATTAATTGAGGTTGCATTACCAATAAGAGAAATATCTGCTGAAAGTGTCCGTGATAAATCAATTCGGCATGGACATATATCAACATTACATCTATGGTGGGCTAGACGTCCTCTTTCTGCTTGTCGTGCCATCGTATTCTCATCATTAGTTCCTGATCCTGATGATCCTGATTGTCCAGCAGAATTCCGTGATGCTGTGGTTCGTCTGCTCAAGGACAACGTTCCGAGTATACTCACATGCTATTGGCGTGGACGAAATCAGATCAATAACGCTGACCCATATAAACCTTATGATAATATCCCCGATACACCGAGAAATCGCCTTCTAACGTTCATTGCCAAATGGTCGCCTGAATGGATAGCGTTTGAAAAGGGAGAAGAAGCTAACCAACCGCCTCCCAAAGAGATGCTGGACGATCGCTGTCTGGTGAAATGGGATACTAGCGATCCAGATAATGAGCAGGGACGTGAGATACTCCGCATTGCCAGAGAGCTTGTGAAGATTGCTAATGGTGGAGAATCGCCCACATTGCTTGATCCATTCGCAGGTGGAGGGGCAATACCTCTGGAAGCAACGAGGCTTGGTTGTCAGGCTATCGCTAACGATTATAATCCTGTGGCATATCTGATTCTTCGTGCTACTTGTGAATTCCCGCAGAAATATGGGAAGCCCGGTGTCCGTGATGGTAAGAAAGTTAAGAACGTGCTGACCTATGATGTTGAATATTGGGCGAAGTGGATACTTGAGAAGGCAAGGAAGCGCATCGGGCATCTGTATCCATCTGGCAGTGATGGTAAGCCTGTTGTTGGATACCTATGAGCGAGAACTACGCCTTGCTCAAATCCAACATGCAAGGCAGAGATCCCTTTACTCAAAAGATTGCTGATCTGCGATAAGTCGGGCAAGCGTGTTGCATTGACTATGGATGTTGATGATAAAGATATAGTCTTTGGTATTGCCAAAGATCGTGATATTATAGAAACCGATGGAACAATGCTAAATCGTGGTGATTGCAAATGCCCAATATGCAAGCAGGTTACACCGGTTAGAGATTTACGTACAGCAGGTTTAGAAGGAAAACTTGGGGAACGTATGATAGCTGTTATAACTGACACTCCACAAGGCAAGGATTACCATCCAATTGAAATAGTTGATCTTGATGCGTTTGAAGAAGCAGAAAAACTATCCAGATTAGTTGAACGACCAAGTGAAAGGAATGCAGATGCCAACGAAGCAGGATTGAGAGTCCATAACTATGGATTCAAGACTTTTGGTTCTCTCTTCAATCCACGCCAACTGCTTGCAATGCAGACGTTTGTTGCTTGTTTGCTCGATGCTTTGGTGGAACTTGAGAAAAATGAGTCTACCATTGAATATCGCAAGGCTGTTGCGGTTTACTTGGGTTTGCAGATAAGCAAGATTGCATCACGTCTTACATCATTTGGTAGATGGAGAATGCATGAAGCAATTGATGCTCCGTTTGACAAACAAGCTATTCCAATGATATGGGACTATCCTGAAGCTAATCCGTTTAATGAAGCAACTGGTGGCGCTTTGGGTCAACTCGACTGGATATTAAGAGTTATAGTTCATGAATTATACACAGAACAAAATTATTATTCTAAAGTATACTGTGGTGATAGTGCTCATTTACATTTAGCTGATAACTCGTTAGATTCTGTTGTTACAGATCCACCTTACTTTGATTCAATTTCCTATGCTGATCTATCAGATTTCTTCTATATCTGGCTTAAAAGAGGAATCGGAGATATATTTCCAGAAACTTTTATTACTCCTTTAACACCTAAAGCTGAAGAAACTACTGCATTAAAGCATCGTCATGGTGGAAATGGGGATAAGGCTAATAAACATTATACTTCTAAACTATCCGCTTGTTTTGCTGAAGCTAAAAGAGTTTGCAAACCTGATGGTATAATAACTGTAATGTTCGCACATCAAGCTACTGAAGCATGGACAGCACTCATCAATGCGTTGTTTGAGGCAGGTCTAAGTATTGAGGCAACATATCCAATTGATACAGAACTTAAAAACCGTTCAGTAGCACTTGGAACATCAGCTTTAGAATCGTCAATCACTGTCGCATGTCGTCACCGTCAAGTGGGATCGGCATCATCATTCCGTGATGTCCGCAGGGAGATTGAGAGCGTCGTCGCAGATAGCGTTCATCGCTTCTGGGATTATGGCTTTCGTGGTGCAGATTTGATAGTCGCATGTTATGGTCCCGCTGTCGGTGTCTTTGGCAAGTATGAGCGCGTTGAGCGTGCAGATGGAACACCTGTCACCATCCCTGAATTGCTTGATCTAGTTAAGGAGTCAGCACTCAAGGCTATTGCAGGTGAGTTCACAGGCGATTCAGTATCAAGGCTTTACTTCGTCTGGGCAAACCTCTATGGCACAAGTCAACAGGCATGGGATGACGCCCGATTAGTTGCACAGGTCGGCGGAGACAGCGAAGATGCTATGGAGTTGGCGCGCAGACGTGACATATTCGTGATTGACGGATCAAATTGCAGACTTGCCCTATTGCGAGATCGTATCAAACATCGCAATCTTGGAGAATCATCCGATGATCCGCTCATTGACCAGTTGCACCATGCAATGCAGTTATGGAAAGAAGAACGCCGTCCTGAACTTGTAAACTATCTGCGTGAGCATGGTTTGATAGATCATCCACCATTCTGGAAGCTGGCACAGGCGTTGTTTGAGGTTCTGCCCCGTGATGAGGAAGATTGGAAACTGGTCAATGTCCTGCTTGGTGAGCGTGAGGCTTTACGCATCGAGGCACGAAGAACGACCCCGCCTTCTCAAGAGGAATTATTTTAATTGATGATTCTCTATAAAAATTGCATTAAATACGGAGGTGGTATTATGGATTGGCGAAAACGTATTTCGGTTGACCCTGAAATTTGTCATGGCAGAACTTGCATAAAAGGCACACGAATCATGGTTTCAATAATTTTAGATAATCTTGCGGAAAACGTTAGTATAGAAGAGATTTTAAAAAGTTACCCATCGTTAAGCCACGAAGATATTCAAGCAGCTATTGCTTATAGTGATAAAACAACGATTATGGATTGTTGAAGAAGGGCGTGTAAGAATCCGTGAATAGAGGATTGACACACTCCCACGAGTGAACTCGTGGGATTCTGCGATCAACAACAATAGCCAACACTGCTGTTGGTCTTACATTATCTACTGCAAAAGTTGGTGCCCCAACTCAAATCAGTGTTTCGGTTCTTTAGGCTTGGCTGAAATGCAATGCGGATTTTACCCCTGCTTCTGTTCTTCCGTTACTCGGCGGAACGAGAAAAGCAAACACTGAAAGCACCAAGCTATTTTTGGAATTGATTTTACTCAGCGGCCAATGACTTCGCTGAAACCCTATACCAATTGTCAAAGAACGAATGTAGTCCATGAGTTTACGCTTTATGGCTACGAGAATAATGATAACATAAAAGTATTACAGAAGCAAGAAATATCTGTGTTTAAAACAACATAGGAATCATTCATCCAACAGCTAAAGCAGTTGGCTTTCTGATTCAGGGAGATCGTAAACAATGATCCCGACATTGAAGCCATGGTTTGCCATTGCTATACCACACGAGGATATAAGACAGGGACGATTGAGTGAAGCTATCTTTGCCGCGAATTTATGGGCAGTTGTCCAGAATAATGCTCCTGAGATATACCTTAACCCCGAAGCATTCTTCTCAAAGACATATCTGACGACAGGATTAAGCAATGTTCTTAGGAAGGCATCAAGAGCATTATCGGGTAACGCCGATGCAGGAGATCGTATCCTGAGCCTTCAAACTTCATTCGGTGGCGGTAAGACCCATTCGCTAGTTGCTCTATATCATCTGGCAAAGCATACCGATCAGATACGACAATCGAGTTCATGCGCCGAAGTAAGAAAGGCGTTGAACGATCAACTTCCATCCCAAGTTAAATCCATAGCGATATTCACTAACCAGACTTGCGATGCGACACAGGGACGTCAAACACCGGAAGGAATCCATACTCAAACTTTATGGGGTGAGCTTGCTCTGCAACTAGGCGGAGTAGAGCTTTATCGTAAAATTGAGGCTAACGACAAATCACGTAGTTGTCCTCAAGGTTTGTTTGTAGATATTTTGCGAGACTCAGCACCATGCCTGATCCTGATTGACGAATTAGCTGATTACTGTGTTGGGGCGTCAGCAGTAGAATATGCTAATACCACCCTTGCAGACCAGACTATATCATTCGTCCAACAGTTGACTGAAGCTGTGAATCAAGTTAATGGTGTAGCTATTGTAGCTACTTTGCCAGCAAGTCATCTTGAAGTGGCAAGCTCAGAAAGGGGTCAGGAGATACTAAATACACTGGAACGACGTTTTGGGCGTATGGGTGCGGACGTAAAGCCCGTTGCAGATGATGAGATTTACGAGGTTGTCAGACGACGCCTATTTGATACGCTTGGCGATCTTGCTGAACGTGAGAAAGTCGCTGATGCTTATATGAGGATGTATGACCAGCATAGGAATGACGTGCCTACTGAAGCGACAAGAGGAAATTATAAAGAACGGCTTATGGGTGCTTACCCATTCCATCCGACCTTGATTGACGCCTTTTATCTCAGGTGGGGTAGCCACAGCGATTTCCAACGCACACGTGGAGTACTTCGTCTAATGGCAAGCATCATAGGCGACCTTTGGCAGAGACGCAACACAGAAACCCAATCACAGCCTCTTATTCAGCCATGCCACATTTGTTGGACAATTGATGCGTTACATTCTCAACTGACACGTCTGTGGGGTTCAGCGTATGAATCAGTAATAGCGTCAGACGTTACAGGCGATAAGTCAAATGCCATATTACTAGATGAAGAACATGGTGGAGATTATACAACAGAGAGGATAACGCAAGGTGTAACGTCTTCTATACTACTTGGGTCATTCGGTGGTCAGGGAGAGCGTGCAGGATACAGCACTAAGGATCTAAGGCTTTGCGTCAGCCGTCCCAACGTTCATTGGAACTATATGGATAATGCCCTATTGGGATTGGAAGAGCGTGGTTTCTATCTGTATGATGCCAGCGCAGGTAACCTTGGGAAGCGTTACTGGTTTGGTGCAAAACCAAGACTGACGAAACTGATCGTACAGTATCGTGGACAGTTCTCATCAGAGAATTTTAACAGAGAGATTCTGGACACTCTAAAGGAGCAGATAAGGGATATTCGTATTGATCCTGCCACGTGGCGTATTATAGTGAATCCAGAAGCCGATCTTCCTGAACAGAAGTCACTTACCCTGTTGATAATGCCTCCGGAAAATGCTTATTCAGAGAATGGCGGCGGAATGAACCTTATACCATCTCCTATGCAGAAGTATCTTATGGATTTGAGCAGTAAGTGTGGTTCAAGGGAAAGACTTTATCGCAACATCCTGTTGTTTCTTCTTCCGTCTTCACGTGGATTAACGAAATTACGTAATGCGATCCGTGAAGTTGAAGCTCTAAAGGCTGTAAAGCGTGACTACGATACCCAGTTGGATGCTGAAGATCGGGATGATCTAAAGAGGCGTCTTGAGACAGCGCGCAAGAGTGTTGTTGAATCCATCGGAAGTGCTTACGTTCATGTAGCACGAATCGAGGGGAATGAGGTTAGCATATCAACTTTGAGTGATGCAAAGAGTGATTTCGCAGATCACCTTAGAGCAGTTTGGAATCATGTAGTCGAAGATGAAGAATGGGTTCTGCGCAAAGTTGGTACTGTAACATTACAGAAAGTAGGTCTTGTCCCTGAACAAGGCGGAATCCGTGTCAAAGATGCTATCGAAGCGTTTATAAGGTATACCGATAAACCCATGATAGCCAATCGTGATGCTGTAATTGAAGGATTAAAACAAGCTTATAAAGATGGACTTATAGGTATTGGACGGGGTATCAGTATTCATGATCTTCAAAAGAAATGATGTAGAGAGAATGTAATGCTTGATCCTAATGAAGAGGGTCTATGGATCATACCACCATTTGAGCCTGAACCTGTAATTACCGATAAGACAGATACTACTGGAACTACACAACCTCAGCTGGGTGTTAGTCAGATAGATAAATCTGAGATAATAAATCCATCACCAACAACCACAAGCCAAGTAAACCGTATCATTATAAACGGTAATGTATCAATGGAGAGCTGGTCTGAGATATTCCTTTGCTTTATTAAAACTGGAAAGGATATGAATCTAAAGAAGCTAAGATTAGGTATAGACTTTGAGATGGAGATTCAAGATGGGGTATCGCTAGACGAAAGCGATCCCAAATTAAAAGCTATGGAAGAATCTGCCAGACAGTTAGGATTAGACTTTAAGAAACGATGACTGTGACGATTCACATGCAAATAATATCAAACTCACGTGACGATTTTGGCATCTGTAATTGGTAATGCGACCAAACATACTGGTATGAGGAAGTCCGGGTTATTCAATCTCGCATGGTCGGATATTAACTTTGACCAGCATACAGTAACTGTCCAATCAAAGTCAGATTGGCACACTAAGAATTACAGGTCACGCACATTACAGATAACACCAGTCCTATATGAAGTGCTTAAAGTTCATAGGCAGCTTCACCCGGAGCTTAGGATTCAGAACGATTACGTGTTTACCTATCAAGGTAATCGTATCAAGACAGATATTTGTGTAAGCTTAGGGACAGTGATGAAGAAGGCTGGATTGACAGACGTGACATTGCATACTCTCAGGCATACGTTTGCATCGCAATTAGTAATGGCAGGTGTAGCAAGGAAGTCCAGGAGTTGATGGGTCATCAAAGCTTCGAGATATTAAATATGTTCACCTGTCAGAGGATCACGTAAAGCGACAAGTCCTCAAGCTCCCATTTGCCAATGGTTGAGGATTAGCTTTGTCACGTAAGGGTAGTTACATTGACTCTTAGCAATGCAACTGTTAAGAGTCAAGTCCTATAAGTCCTTATCCCATAAGGGATGGCGAGGGAAGGTGGGAGTCGAACCCACCAGAGACGATAATCGCCCCCGACTGGATTTGAAGTCCAGCAAAGCCACCGGACCCTATCTCCCCTCAATTTAAACATTGCTCCTAAATATGCAATTCTAAAACTCGTTTTATAGACGTAAGTATTTCATCGTAACCTTTGAATTCCTCCCAGTTATAAATACAAACATAACAAGTTGATCCTCAAGAGTATTGCTAAGTACATTATACCATTTGCCATGATTATGATTACCGATTTTTACTTTTGATCTATCAACATCAGGCAATCCCTTCGTATTTCTTCAAAGTCTGATTTCTGGATAAAATTTGGATTATTATGATTCCAATCTCCACCCGGCATCTGTTTGTTTATGATTATATATGGATTACCATGATAAAATCAATGATATATTTTTTCATTTTATCATAGATTCAACTTATCGTCCAGTGTTTTCTATCCCTGGCAGAAATACCTCAACATACATTCTAAATATCCTCCTCTTATGTCCTCAAGATTGAACAACAAAAGCAAGTCAAACCTATGATAGCAACATCAATCCTTCAAAAGAATGTTATACCATACAAAGTCCAATGTCCGCATTGCGATGAAACCTTCCCAAAGAATGACTTTTATAAATTCTATCTTTCAGGACTTGATGAATATGGTGTCTTTGATCCACAAAAAGCAGATCGTTCACTTCTCTTTAATGTTGATCATCCTGATTTTGACGACCCTTTAAATAAATTTGGAGTTGATGACGGGGAAGGTTACGTTGAGGACGATAAGCGATGGCGCTTCATAGGTGCTTACCTCGTTTATGGTCAATGGAAACAGGCTATTTTGGGTGGTATCCGCAACCTTGCATCTGCTTATTTGATCACTGGAAATCCTGTCTATGCACATAAAGCAGGCGTGCTTTTGGACAGAGTCGCTGATCTTTATCCAACTCACGACTTCGGAAAACAAGGCTTAGTCAATGGATATCGTGATATCCTGATAGCAATTGACTCAGAAGACCCGTTAGGATTGACACCGAAATCATCTCTCATTTCGGCAAGGATACCTCCGCATTAACAGGAAATTAGGAATTAAGAATGGTAGTGCTATACATGTGATGCTGTGAGAGAAAAGTTTTCAAGATATATTGGTGCTATCAAATGTTTTATCTGCTACTACAATTTCCATAAAGCATTACATGTATAGCACTATCAAAGTAAGATGGTAGTTTTGACACAAGAGATTATCTTGTCAGGAACTACCAAACCTGTTAGCAGTCTTCGCCAATGTTAGCGGGTGGTTTGTGTGTAAGCAACACCGTCCCTACCTCTCAGGACTTTTAATCACTTACCGCAGGGTTCGGGGCTAGACTGAATACTCCGAAGTGCCTATATATTCACCCATAACGTAGTTCAGTTAAGACTTAGGCTAGTCAACAAAGGCCTGTGTCTAAGTTTCACCACAAGCCCCCGCATTTATGCGTGGGGTTATTGACCTGTTATGCAACCAGAATCAGGATTGCGTATGGAAGGTGAGATGTGCTTTGTCCGCCTTTCAAAGACGGAAAAGGTGCATTACATGTGCCTTTATGGTGGTAACTTTATCAGTATCGGTAATGCAAAAGCCAGACTGGGCGAACCTACGTGTTTGCCTTGTTTATAAACATAGTTATTCAGCGATTAAACCATTAAGTTTAACGGAACTCGCTATCAGTCGTTAGCATATTGTGTCCTATATCCCAAGTTAAACTTTGTATAGAGGAACAAATCAAATAGAGACAAGCGTTTCAAAGACAGACGGCTTTTTCCGAAAAACCTTTTCAGAATAGAAGAAGTGGAGAAAAAATTCTTCCGGACCCAGCGACTACCTTCTTTTAATTCGTCAGCAGACATCTTTTTCGGATGAAAAACGACTTCTCCCTCTCCACTTCCCGTCAGCCACCATTCATTATCTATCAACCGATTTTCCGACCTCAGGCGATCATACATAGGAGTGCCGGGATAAGGAGTCAGCCAATTAAATTGTGCTATATCTAATTCTGCATCCATAGCGAATTCTAACGTTCTTTCAAATACTGAACTATCGTCATCATCCAATCCGAAAACGAAAGCGCCAGAGATTGCGATGCCATGATCATGTAGCTTTTTTGCCACATCCTTAAACTGTTCGGGATTGTTGTGTTTTTTGAGCGAACTTTTCAAGTTCTTTTCTGAAAGGGACTCAAAACCGACAAACAGTCCTTTACAGCCACTTTTTGCCAGCAATTTCAGAAGTTCTGGATCTCTGATAACTGTCGTAGAAGCTTGACCAATCCAGCGCTTATTATATGGTATCAAAGCTCGAAACAGTTCTTTTGAATACTTCGGATTGCCAACTATATTATCATCATAAAAGAAAATGTGCTTATGTTTTAAGGTTTCTATTTCTGCCAGAACGTCTTCTACGGGTCGAAGGCGATATTCATGCCCAAACATAGCAGTTACCGCACAAAAATCACAAGCGAAAGGACAGCCACGAGAGGTTTGTACCCCATCAATCGGCAAATAACGAGTTGTGTCGAATAGATCTCTGCGCGGGGTTAATAAACTTTTCAGACTACAATAGCCATCATTACGATAAAATTCCTTCAGCTTGTCTTTTTTAAAATCAGCAATAATTTCTCCCCATGATCCTTCAGCTTCGCCAATACAAACAGAGTCACTATGTTTGATGGCTTCTTGAGGGATTAGAGTTGGATGTGTTCCACCTAAAATAACTTTTGTACCTCTTTTACGGTATTCCGCGGCAATTTCATAAGCTCGTGGAACTACTGTGGTAGTACAGGATACACCCACCAGATCAACTTGCTCATCAAAGTTGATTTTTTCCACGCCCTCATCTACTATACTGACTTCAATATCTGGTGGAGTAAGGGATGCTAACATTGCCAAATTCAATGGTAGTAGTCTAAATTCTTGATTGATCAAACGAGGCATAACCAGCTTTATTTTCAATATCACCTTTTTTCGTAATTCCAGAATCACATTCTGGGTCGTCTACGATAAACCGACAAATTTTTAACCTTATGTTTTTGGAGAGACATCTTGTATACAATGATCCTGTATCTCTCAGGAAACCAAACCCGTTGAAGTTTTATTAAACTATATCAAATTTGAGTTTGTAGTAATTTCCGTTAAAATTTTAATCTTCATATTAATATTAATAGAGTTTGTTTCTATTGTCAAGGTTTTATATTTTCATAATTCAATCCTTTTTGCCTATCATCTCCTTCCATCTCCACACGAAGTATTGATAATTTTTCCATGATACGTCAGCAGGAATGAGGTGGTCTGGAAATGGAACGTAATGTCCAAAAGCAGTTATAGCTTTAACTCTCTCTATTTCTGCATCTATATCCATTGTGGATTTATCTCTTTTCATAGCACGCTTGTCCATACCACCAAAAGCAATGAGTTCTGAATGCTTTTTTAGAAGGTATGGAATGTCATTGTCAGCCTGAACTTCGTAAGGCAGGATTACGTTCACCCCTGCTTCCAAAAATAATTTTGTAAGTTCGTGCATATACCCATCGCTGTCAACAGAGATCATTTTTACGCCATGTTTTCTGGCAAGCTCACTCAATTTCTTATAATATGGAGTCATAAATCGTCGGAACATTTTGGGAGAAATTAAAGATCCCTGCTTACCTGACATATCCTCCCACATGGCAATATGATCAACCCTTGTTTCATCCAATACACGACTCCAGAGTTTATACCATAAATTGCACAGAGTTGCGCAAATATCGTCAATGAGTTCCGGCTCAAGGGCGCAGGCTAGCAAATATGCCTCTGCTCCCATCATGGTTCTGGGTCCGCCCATAAAGCCATAGGGATAAATTCCGATAGTAACAAGAGCATCTGAATCTTTTAGCGATCTGGCTATTTCATCCCAATTAGACGGAAATCGTTCAGGTGAATCTGGATTAAATCGCCATTTGTGTTCCTCCCACGTTTTCCAATCCTTCACCGGATACTCAAGAAACTGAGGCATGGTAGTTGATCCTTTTCTGTCCCTTTTTACAACACCATGAGCGTCCCTGAATACAATCTTATCTCCCTCATCTGCAAGTACCTCTTCTTTGTATGATGGATAAATACCGGTATTGATCGGAACACCAACCTGATATGGGTCAAAACCAAATAGGGAATACCAATCACCATCATTCTTCATTCCCTCTTCTTTCCACAATCTGTGGGCATCTCCCCATGGTCCCCACTGGATCACAAATGGTAGCCTATCTGCTTTCTTGCCTTCTATACATGCTAAGAAACGTTCTTGTGATGTCATTGAGCCTGATCTCCTTATTTTTTATTATATATCTCCAATTCCTTCAACATTGCCCGTGACATCTGGTGTCCGGGGTTTATATCAATAGCTTTTTGGAATGAAGCAGATGCCTCATCAAACCTGCTATCTTTCATATAGGCGATACCAAGATAATAAAAGGCGTCTGCGGACTTTGGATGAACCTTCGTTGCTTCCTCAAATTGTGTTGTTGCAAATTTTATGTCACCGGTCTTGAGAGCGCTACTTCCTAAATTTAATCTCGCTTCCAGCCAATTTGGAGATAGCTCAACTGCTTTTTCAAAAGCTTTAACAGCATCGGCAAATTTATTCATCTTATATAAAGTTGTCCCAAGATTGAAATAGGCATCTTTATAATCTGGTTTGAGTTCGATGACCTTATTAAACCTATCTATCGCTTGTTTATACAGTTTATAATCAGCATAAGCTAAACCCAGATTATAATTTATTTCGGGTGAATCGGGTGAAAGCTTCAAGGCTTGTTCAAAATGATAAATTTGTTTCTGATTATCTCCCAGTTGACGATAGCAAAAACCAAGATTGACGTGTGCCTCAAGCATATTCGGTTTGAGTTCAAGAACTTGGTTGAAAAGCTCTATTGCTTTTTTTGTGCTGCCGATTTCCATCATAGAATGTCCTTGATTATAAAGCTCACGCCATCTATTTGCCTCATATTCTTTTATAAAGCTTTCACGTATATCTTCTCCCTCACCAAATCCAGAAGATTCCTTAAAGGCTTTGACTGCTTCATCGTTTTTTCCTAACTTCACCAGAGCAAGACCTTCATTATATACGTACTGCTTTTCGTTAGGTTTCAGTGTTTTTGCTATCCTGAACTCCTCAATCGCTGTTTCATACATTCCTTTGTTGTATAATATCAATCCGATGTTGTTATGCGCTTCCGCATTATTTGGCTCAAGTTTCACGTATTTTTGCATCTGCTCATAAGCCTGATCCATATTGCCCATAGTGTAGTAAGTGATGGCAAGGTTGCGATTGGCTTCAACTTCGTCAGGTCTGAATTGAATCGCCTTTTTCAACGCTTCTACGGATTGATCATAAAGTCCAACACGAGTATACAACATACCCAGATTTGTTAATGCACCCATGTATACATCAGGATACAGGCGCAGGTTCATCTTGGTGTAGGCAGTTGATTCTATGTTGGTGACAGTATTTTGAAAGGATAATATCGCTTTGGAAGTAGCGCCCTTATCCATGTATGCAACACCTAAGTTATATTGAACCCCGGGTGCATCTGGCTTTAGTTTGGCGGTGACTTCAAGACGAGTTATAGCTTCGTCAATACGTCCCTCTTTGTATAACTTCATGCCTTCATTATAATTAATAGTTGCGGTATCTACTTCAAGCAATGGGTTATCCGTATCACCTGCGGCACTTTGTCCTGCTTCTGTTGCAAGTTTTTGCATTGCAGCACCATATTTTCGACTGCCGATTTGAAAACTCCCGGCACCAGCGGGCGGATTATTCATATATAGAGCTCGTGCCGTCATGAAACCTCTTTTTTCAGCAAGTCTTTTGAAATCTGGATACATTTTCTCCAAAAATGGCATCTCGTATAAGGCTATATCATCCGGTGTCGGCACGTAGGGATGCTCTTTGGTGTAATCAGGATGAGTGAGGTAAAACTCAGCCTTCTTCGGATCGGAAATCTGGTGTATTTTTGAGTATTCATCAATCATTGCTGGAGTGACTTTGATCTCAGGAATTGGTTCAAATTTGGGTTGCTCAACTTGTTGCTCAATTTGTTGTTCAACCTTTTGCTCAACTTTTGGTTCTGATTTTGGTGGTTCAACAGGTACAGGCTTAGTTGTGGCACAACCGATAAAAAACAATACAGTCAGTGTTATAAATCCAAGACTTATAAGAAAAAATGATCTAAGTATATGGATTATCAATATTTCTTGTTTCATAGTTAGACACCTTATAAATCCAATATTAAGCGCAATCGAGCATGAATTTCGTCAAGATCACGCAAAGATAGACTACCAATATGATAAACAATCAAGTTAGGATCAAGCGTTACGATAACTGGCTTAAATGCGGTAGGAAACTTTAAACCTGCTATAGACCAATCCTGTAATATATAATCGAGAAAACCAGTTGCCATTTTTATATTAGTCGTATGTGCTGATAATATTATATCTGGTTGTTCAGCATGGTAGTAATCACTACTAATCACAACAGCAGGTCGAGTTTTGACAGCTTTTAAGTCTGTATATGGATATGCTACTAAAACAACATCACCTTTTCGATACATTGTACATATCTCTCCAATTGTCATATACTGCGTCAGCATCATTATCCCATACACGCTCTAATGATTTCGTTCCGAGTGCATACCATATATGACGTTCCGATTTCTCATCACCTTCGCTGACTTGAGATATCTGCTCATTAAGCAATTCTAAAAGGCTGATTTTTTCTTTTAAGCTTAGTTTTTTAATACATTTTATTAGCGATTCAAAAGGAATTAGCAATTCTATACTTTCTTGTTCCATAATTTTACCCCTTTAATAATTCTACAAAGAAGCCAGTATCAAGACCGATCATGATGGTCCTCCCGCCAAAGTTCAATTTCTTCTCTTATATTTGGGTCAATTTTAATCTTTCCAACCATATTTAATTTCCACAAAGTCAGAAGGATGAAATAACATCCACCGTTTTCATCCTTCCGCCTTCATCCTTTACTAAGCTCTACCCCATTTTTTGTATACTTCGTCAAAACTTAGACCTGCGAGGAAATCTTTTCGGCTTCCTTCCTCACCTACCCATATCTCTTCAGCTTTAATCAGGACTTTCATAACAGATTCTTTAGGTACAACGATTACAGCATCCGAATCGCCTACAATGAAATCACCGGGATTTATGCGTACCTGTTTGACTAGCTGACCTGTGAGAACAACAGGACATTGAATCTCATTAATACGCCATCTTGGATGTGACTCAATCGGACTGGTATATCTTACAAACGTACCCCATTCTGGTATTTGTAACAATCCTGGACGGTCACGTATTCCCCCATCAATGACTATTCCTCTTGCGCCGTGGTATTTGAAGTTCCAGCTTGTCATCTCACCGAAGAACCCGAATCCACCTTCACGAGCCATCCCCGGATCCACGACAACGACACATCCGGGATAGATTTCTGCCCAGATGTCACGACCTTCCATAGCTTTTGAATGAGCCTCAGCGCCAGTTCTGCAATCACGCTCACCCTTGATGGTAAATGCGGCACCTGCAACGTGCATGTTATCCGTAAGTGAGCGGATGTTCAGATCAAGCACGTAATTATTCGTCAGCCCTAAATTTTCCATCGCATCAGACACCGTTGCAGTAGCGATCTTATCGAATCGTTCTGCCATCTCTGTTACGGATATTTCCTTCTCCATTTCATCTGGTATACTAAAAAGCGAAGGGAAAATCACCTTTCAATATACCTACTCCTTTGTTTAGATGAATGTTTTGGATTATACTTACATAAGTTTCCCACTCTTATGTAACAACAATAGTTCATAATA
>Ga0315279_10004757_pt1 | contig 18075 bp, 16 predicted proteins | sample YL17G06_20_MG_FD_203694 | JGI IMG/M metagenome (GOLD analysis project Ga0315279, IMG submission 203694) | Sediment microbial communities from Yellowstone Lake, YNP, Wyoming, USA - YL17G06_20 | ecosystem: Environmental > Aquatic > Freshwater > Lake > Sediment | place: USA: Wyoming | collected... | reverse complement strand
TATGCAAATCGGATGTCCCGGTTAAAACTGTTGCTTCTGCTATATCTGCCTTTAAATATTTTAAATGAGGAATAATTTCTTCTTTCTCTTTCCAATCTTCTAAGACCAGTCGGGTCCCTTCTTCTACTTTTATTCTCATAAATCCTTGAGCATCGATGCTAAGTAATGCAATTTCTGACAACTTCTTTATCATAGTAATTGGAACTTCTTTTTGCATTAAGGAAGCAATATGAATAACTTTTGGATGAAGATTGGGAAATTCCTCTTTGCGGAAAGGTCCAGCAAATCTCATAAAATAGCTTTGGCGATTGTCCGGGTCATCTAGAGAATAAATATTTCTTATCCCGGTAGTTTCAGGGGCTTCGTAGGCAAATACAGGAATACCTACATCTTTAAATACTGCTAATAATGGAAAATCCTTTTTATCAAGTTTGGTTACTATGGCAACATTAACTCCAATTGCTTTTAACGGGAAAGCACCATAATATACTGCACTTCCAATAACTTCCTTTTCAATTCCCTTTACAATTTCACAATCTTTCGCGAAATGTCCAAGCAAAACTACTTCATATTCTTTTGAATTGACTTCTCTGTTATTTTCTACCATCTTTAAATATCTCTTCCCCTTTCGGATGTTTTTTTATTTTATATAAAATTTCTACAAGCTGATTAAAATGATTGCCTTCTGCAGAAATTATTATCTGGGTAGCAATGCCTGCTTCGGAATAAAGAATTGTTGTATCCATATTTCTCCTGTTAAATAAAAAATTATTTTTCTAAAGTTACAATTATTTTTTCCGGGGGTAAATAAAATTTAACTTCATCCCCAACTTTAAAATTGTTTTTCACTTCCGTATTAGTTCGAACAATCCAATTCCCTACACTAATTTTATAGTCTACAATATTCCCCAAATAAGAAGATTGAATAATTTTCCCTTTAAATAGATTTACTGAATTTTTTTCTATTTCATCTTCATCTTGAACAAAATGGACTGCATTCATTCTTATGGCAACTGAGACTCTTTGTTCTACAAACAGATTGCTGTTGTTACCCTGAATAGTAAGACCATCATCAGTTTTTACAACAACTTTTTTCTGTTCTTCAGCTAAGGAATCAACTTTGCCATCCATAAAACTGGTAACCGCAATAAACCCAGCTACAAATTTATTCTTGGGATTGGAAAAAATTTCTTTTGGTGTACCAGATTGGACTATCTTACCCTGGTCAAGAATTACAATTTTATCAGAGAGTACTAATGCCTCTGCCTGATCATGGGTAACATAAACCGCAGTAATTCCCAATTTTTTCTGTAATTCAGTAAATTCAAAACGCATCTCTTCTCTTAACTTGGCATCTAAATTACTTAATGGTTCATCAAGTAACATTATATCCGGTTCAAATACGAGTGCCCGCGCCATAGCAATGCGCTGCTGCTGTCCGCCACTCATTTGCCGAGGATATCTATTTTCATAACCTTCCAATTGCACCATACTTAAAATTTTTTTTATCCTTTTATTAATTTCGGGTTTTGGTACTTTTCTAATTTGTAAACCAAAAGCTAAATTACCATAAACAGTCATATGGGGCCAAAGGGCATAATTTTGAAAAACCATTCCAATACCCCTCTTTTCAGGTGGAAAAGGAGTAATTTTTCTATCATCTAAATATATCTCTCCTTGGTCAGGATTCTCAAAACCGGCAATACATCGAAGTGTAGTAGTTTTACCACATCCACTCGGACCTAAAAGGCTTAAAACCCTACCTTCTGTTGCTTCAAAACTAATCTCTTGAACAGCTTTTATATTTCCAAAACTTTTACTTAAATTATTTACTTTAAGAATTGCCATAAAACAAATTACCTCCAAGTAATATCTGGTTATTTTTAATCTTTAATTTATCCTCCTATTCCTCCTAAATATTCAGCCTTGAGGAATTTTTGAATTAATACCATAAAAAGAATGGAAGGAATTAATAATAATATAGCGGTTACTGAGGCAAATTGAATATTAGAGCCACTCGCTGAGTATAAGGTCATAGGTAGAGTAGTTACAAAGGGCAAACCAACAAAGAATGTACCGGTGAATTCATCCATTGAGGTAAGAAATACAAATACTGCGCTGGCTATAAGCCCAGGTGTAGATATAGGAAGAGTTACTCGAAAAAATGCCTTCAATCTTGAAGCACCAACGCTTCGGGCAGCTTCCTCTAATTCGGGAGGTATAGAACTAAAAGTACTGGTAGTAATCCAAACTGCATAAACCAAACTTACAACCAGGTGTACAAATATTACTCCTAATACAGTTCCGGTTAACCCTATCTTATTAAACATTAACATTAAATTAAGAAATACCGGCTGTTGGGGAAATGCCTGCGGCAACAAAAATAAAACTAAAATTATACCTTTTAAAAAACCAGGAATCTTAAGTTTTGCTAACGCATAACCTGCCGGAATAGAAATTGCCATAGTTATTACAACTACAATAATGGCAATACCCAAACTTAATAGGAAAGCAGGAACAACGTTTACTGCCCCCAGGGTTAAACTTTTAGTAATTCCTAAAGCCTGTAGCCAGTAATCAAACCCTATCTTTTGGGGAAGAGTATAGGGCCAGTACCACCGTAAGGCAACGGACCAAATTCCCAAACTTAATACAGGGGCGAAAAGAAAAAATATAAATACTATAAAGATAATTATTTCGATAGTCTTTCCAAAAACACTCTTTTGCATCAATAACCTCCCTCAATCGTAAAGACCTTTTCTCATCATACTTCTTACATAATAAAGTGCTGATAAACTAACCATAATATACGAAAAAACTCCCAATGCATTTGCCACTCCGTAATCGCCAAAATAATTTACACGAAAAGCAATATCTACCGTTATAGTAACTGGAGTTTTTCCTCCAATAAGCATATAGGGAAAACTAAAACATCCAACCAGGGAACAAAAAACTAAAGTTACTGCAATAAGAATAGTAGGTTTATTCATAGGAATAAGAACCTTGGTAATGATCTGAGGTAATTTTGCTCCTACGCTTTTTGCCGCTTCAAGGTAAGAATTGTCGATCATCTGAAATCCACCTAAAATTATTAGTATCATAAAGGGTGCTTCTTTCCAGACAAAACCGAAAGTTAAACCAACCCAATTAAAAAGCTGCAAAGGATTCTCAATATTGATAAGACCTAATTTTGCTAAAAAAAGATTTAGTATCCCATGGGGAGCTAAAAAACTTCTCATCATCTGAGCAACTACTACAAAAGGAAGAAAAATGGGTAATCTATACAAAACCCCAATACCATTAGTTAACCAGCCTTTAGATAATCTTAAATATACTGCGACAAGAATGCTTAGAACTGTAGCAATTAAAGTGCTAAGCACGGTAACTCCCATAGTAAATAAAATGTCATATCGATATAATTTAAGCGTTTTATTATAATTAGCCAAACTTAAAACCCCTTCTTTACTAATAAAGCTTTTCCAAAATGAGGAAAGAAAAGGGTATAAATATAATAATAAAATTACCATTACTGCAGGAAATACTAATATATAAGGAAGAATATTAGTATAGGAGCGGGGTCTTTCGACCCCTACTCCTATTTCGCTCTTTCCAACAGCCAATTCATTCTTTAAATTGTTTGACATTTAGCTTCTCCCAAATTGGTTGTATTTTATTCACAAGCTTCTAACATAGCATCATTATAATCGCCAAGTGGGAAGGCTAAACCGTATTTGGATAGTATTTCTTGTGTTACATCTTGATATATTACATCGAAAGTCTCTTTACTCACAAAATCCTTAATATATTTTCCGTCAATACCTGGATACCAATTAAACCTCTTTACAATCTCTTCTGCTTGAAATGCCGGTGAGGTTACCAATTCAACAAATTTCTTCGCTTCTTCGGGATGAGCTGTATTTTTAGGAATGACAAAATACATCGGCTGGCCGGGCATGCCTGGTTCAGGAAGAAGGAGGCGAGTAGCAGGATCTAATTTGCCCTCTGCCATCCAGCTTAAGAACATATCCACCCAAACCGGTCCCATCCAAATTTCACCTCTATTAAGCGCATCAAGTGTCGCTACATTTCCACCAGTTAAAGTAACATTTTTATTAAACTCTTTCAGCTCTTTGATTGGTTCTTCCCAGGTGGCAATTTCAGCTTTATCAAAAGGTCCGGTAACGGCATACTTTTCATATTTCCCGGTCTTCCAATAGATCCATCCTACTGCAAATGCTACTCCTGACATACCACCTTTTATCCCATTATAACCAAATTTTCCAGGGTGTTCTTTAGTCCATTTCACTATTTCTTCATAAGTTTTGGGTGGATCGGGAACATATTTTGGATTATAGGCAAGAACCGTTTGACTATGAAACATCGGCATACAATAACCTTCTACATCAACACCAAGAGATTTTTTGGCAAATGGAGAGGTAACATATTTCCAGGTATTTATGTCTTTAGCATAATTAAGAAGAAGATCACCTTCCTCTATTGCCCATTTCAAGAAAATTTGGTGTACCATTGCTATATCTATATCACCCTCTTTTTTATCCTTATCTGCCATAATTTTCTCAAAAATTAAACGAGAGCCTGCGTTTCCAGGACCAACATGAACGGTCATTACACTTACATTAGGATACTTTTCAGTAAATTGAGGACCAATCACTTGTTGACCAAGTGCTAGCATATTTACATCTCCGGCAGTCATATATACCAACTTTATGTTCTCAGCAGAAACGCCCAAAGTAAAGACTCCTACCAGTATAATGCATGCCATTAAAAAAATTACCCAAAAATTTTTAAATTTCTTAAACACTATATTATCCTCCTCTAATTTTTTATTCAGAAACAACACTTTAACACATCGAGTTTTACGAAAGTTTGTTATAACTTTCAATTAGTTAATTTATTTGCCTTCATCACCTCCTTGCATTAATTTTATCTGTAAATATTAGGGATATCCGGTTATAATCTAAATATTGACTGAATCCATTGAAATAGTTTTTCATAAGTAAATTTTTGGTCTTTAACAAAAAATTCAAAACCTACAAACCCAGAATACACTTTAGAGAGTTCTTTAATAATAAATTCATAGTTAAGTTCTCCAATCCAGGGTTCACATCTATACGGCACATTTGCCAAGTGAATATATCCGATGTATTGATGATACTTCTGCAAGGTGTCTAATATATTCCCCTCCATAATTTGCATATGGTATATGTCATATAATATCTTCAAGCTTTCTGAATTTATTGATTGAATTAATTCAAGAGTTGTCTGAAAATTGTCCAAAAAATAATTTCTATGATCTTTTATAGTGTTTAAGGGTTCAATTACTAATAAGATCTGTTCTTTTTCTGCTATTCTGACCAATGCTTTCAAATTTTCATATAAACGAAGTAACTTTTCTTCCTTGCTCTTTGTGCTAATCTCTACACTGCCATCATTTTTTAAAATATCTGATAGTAACATAATTCGGTTACACCCTAATTTTTTGGCGACCTCAAGAGAAGTACTTATCTCCTGGATAACTTTTTCTTGATTATCTAAGGTTAAAGATGATATTCTATTTCCACTAAAATTTGAAACTTTTAGTCCACTATTGATAATGGTTTCAAGATCTTTATCTCTCCAGTCCCAAAACTCAATAAATTTAAATCCTACCTGCTTAATTTTTTCTATTTTTTCCTTTAAACTCTCTTGCGGATATATCGAGTCTATACATAACGAATATTGCATTTTTTTTCCTTTTGATAATTAAAATTTAAATTCCTTTACAGTTTGAAACATAGTCATCAAATTTTCAATGGGAACTTTTGACTGTATGTTATGTATGGTGTTAAATACAAAACCTCCCCCCTTCCCAAATACCTGACAGCGCTCGTTGACTTCCTTTCTTACCTCTTCAGGTGTACCAAAGGGAAGTGTCCTCTGGGTATCTATCCCACCACCCCAGAAAACTAATTTATCTCCATATTTCTCCTTCAATATTTTTGGGTCCATATCCTTGGCTGAGGTCTGAACGGGATTTAAAATATCTACTCCTGCTTCTACAAAATCATCTAAAAAAGCGACAATAGATCCACAACTATGATAGAAGGTCTTCCAGGAAGTGTTCTTGTGAATCCAATCATTTACCCTTTTATGAAAGGGTTGGTAAAATTCCCGATACATATCAGGAGATATAAAGGGAGCATTTTGAGTCCCCAAATCTGTTCCACTAACATAAATTACATCTATTTTATTTCCTACTGCTTGGTAAGAGAGTTCCAAGTTTTTCAGTGCTATCTCACATTGTAGTTCAAAGATTCCCTTGATATAATCGGGGTATTCAATATGAGCGGTAATCCATCTTACTGGATCTCTGATCCCTTTAGGATTTTTAATGGCTGGACCTGGCACCATAGAAATATCTCCAAAGCTTGCATCAATAAATTCTCCAATGATACAAAGTTCTGTATTTTTATATAGCTCATCCGCCTTGTTCTCTAAATATTTTAATGTTTCTTTAGAAAAAATTGAATACTGCTGATTGGCCCAATCCTCAGGATTTAGATTTCTCTCATTAAGAGGCTCTTGACGTACTAAAAGATCAAAATAATAACCTTCTCGGGGCATCTTCGCACAAGGAGGAACTGAATTATCCCCTTGAGGATAGAGATAAATATTCCCTTCATCGTCCCTTTTGGTGGTAAATTTTTCAGGTACTAATACCTTAGTACCATCAAATAGCTTCCAGGGCTTCCAATTCTCGTTTTTAAATCCAAATACATTGGTAGGAAGCCATAATCCTATGGTATCAATTCCTAATTTCTCTATTACTTCCAGGTCAACTTCACCAAGCATCTGAAAAGGATCGGTTATTCTTACTAATTTATCTTTTAAACCCAAAACCTGCCTTAACTTAGCGTAAGTACTTGCCTGAATCCCAGTTACCAAAGTTGAACCTAAATCAAGAGGAATACGATCGGTTTCTTGATGGTTAATGGCTTTTCTTACCCTTTCTCGAGAATTCATTATTACATTCATTATTAGGTCCCCCAAAAATATGTAGAAAATTAGTAACCTTTATTCTATTTTTCAAGATTTTAATGTCTCTGACATCTTTCCAGTGGCTATTATCTCAATAATATCTTCCGGGCTGGCATCTTTTTTATAAACCTCTCCTATTTTTATCCCCTTATCTAACATTACAAATCTTTCCGCGACAGGATAAACATGATACACATTGTGAGTGATAAAGATAACTGAAACTCCTGACTCTCTTACTTTTTCTACTTGCCTAAGCACTTCTCTTGTCTCCCTTACTGATAAAGCAGCTAGAGGTTCATCAAGAATGAGAAGTTTAACTTTAAAATGCATAGCCCTTCCTATAGATATTGCTTGTCTCTCTCCTCCAGACAAAATTGATACAAATTCATCTGTTGACCTTACCTTTACACCAAGCCCTGTAACAGCTTTCTCACATTCTTCATTCATCTTTTTTTTATCCAGTAAATACACTGGACCTATCTTTTTGATTGGTTCTCTTCCTAAGAAAAAGTTCCTGGAGATGCTCATTAGATCTACCAATGATAGCGCTTGATGAACTGTTTCAATCCCCAATGCTCGCGCAACTTTTGGGGATGAAAAGCTTACTTGCTCGCCCTCAAAGAAGATTTTACCTCCATCTGGTGGAAAAACACCGGCAAGGACTTTTATAAGAGTAGATTTACCTGCCCCATTATCTCCTAACAGCCCTAAAATTTCTCCCGGTCGAATCTCAAGATTGACCTTTTTTAAGGCCTGGACTGCTCTAAAATTCTTTTCTATATCTACCATTTTTGCTAATGAGGTAACTTCTTGCATAAATTAAGATCCTCCTTCACCTTATGTCATTGCGAGCTTCGATTTATCGAAGCGTGGCAATCTCGTCGAGATTGCTTCGTCCCGCTACGCATTTACATTTCTAAATGTCTCAGCTTAAGATTGATGGTCGCAGCTATTATTAAAATTACTCCTACAAATGCTTGGTACCAATAGGCCGGTGCTCCTATCATTACCAGACCAGTCCTCATCATGCCCATAAGGAATGCTCCAAAAAATACCCCAATAATTGTTCCATAACCTCCGGTTAAGAAAGTCCCTCCAATAACCGCTGAGGCAATTGCTTCCAATTCTATTCCTGTTCCAAATGATGCGTTGGCCAGATTAAATCTACTAATTACAATACAACCTGATAATGATGCCATTAGAGCTGATAACATAAAATTGGTTACTTTTACTTTATTTGTATTTACTCCCATTGCTCTGGCTACTTCTCTATTTCCGCCAGTTGCAAATACCCAGTTTCCATAACGTGTATTAGTAAGTATAATTGAGAAAATCAGGGTCAGTGCAAGAAACCAAATATGAGAAGGCCGAAAACCAAAGCCTATAAATCGGGTTAATATGGTTGGCATAATGGCATCACTAGAATAACTAACCGACTCGCCTCCTGTAACCGCCAAAAGTGACCCTCTTAGTAACAACATCATACCTAAAGTTGCAATAAAAGAGGGAATACGTGCGCGTAAGGTTATTATCCCATTACAAAATCCGATAAAGGCTGCTATAGCCAAGGTGATAACAAAGGCTAATGGTGAATTATATTTATTGGCTAAGGTTACAAAGAGGAAACCTGAGAAGGCATAAACACTACTCACTGAAAGATCGAATTCTCCAGCAATCATTAAAAAAGCCACACCGATGGCCATAATCCCTAATTCTGAAACTATAGTAAGTATTCCGGTAATATTACGTAAGGTTAAAAAATTTGATGAAAAAATAGAGAAAATTGTAAGCAATATCAGGAAAGCAAGTATCACTCCAAATTCAGGCCATCTACGTATCTGAGAAAAACTTAAAGTTTGCTTTCTGTTTTCAATCCCTTGGTTATTTGTTGTTTCTTTCATTAATTCCTCCTGATAACCATTTTTGTATAGTGTTGGGTGGTGTTACTTTTCAGACACCACCCAACATCTAACCCATTACCTCGCCCTTGAGGGGAGAGGGCAGGTGAGGGTGAATTTTACTTTATTGCTTTTTGCGGTTAAAGTTTACCTGTACCCTTCTTTAACTAAACTCTCCAAAGAGGGTATATCCTCTGCAGTTATAGTTGCTGGTCCTGTGGATACTGGAGCTGGGGGAGGAGTATATCCATACTTTGCATTTAAATAGGCAAATACTACTCCCAGGTAGCCCTGCAAGTATTGCTGCTGATCCATGGTAAACATTACCTTGCCTTCCTTAATATATTCAAGTATCTTGGAGGAGCAATCCATTTGAGCGATCTTTACATCTACTCCTACCTTTATCCCATCTGCTTCTAAACGTGGGATAATCGTCTCTGTACGAAGAGTGTTTGAACAGAATATTGCATCAGTATCGGGATGTGCTTTTAAATAAGCAGCTACCATCTCGGCACCTTTGACTGCATCGTCAGTAATGTCCAGAGATTCTACCATTACCCCTTTTGCTTTCAGGGTATCTATATAACCTCTTCCCCTTGCTTCGATGTTGGTGGCTCCTGGATGGTGGTTAGCGAATATTGCTCGTTTGGGAGTAAATCTTTTTAATGTCTCAAGAGCTGCTTGCACCCCGATAAAGTAACTATCTTCACCAACATAGGTTAAAACAGGTATCCTCGATTCTACAGGTTCTCTAAGGTCTGGTGCATTGATGGCTACTACCGGTAGACCTTTAGCAATAGCTGCTCGAAGAGATTCATCCATAGCCTCAGGTGCAGTCAAGGTGCAGACTAAAGCATCGGGTTTACTTGCTAATGCTGCTTCTACAAAAGCTATAAACTCTTCAAGTTTAAATTCTGCAGGTCCAGTATAAATTACCTTTAAATCGGGATATAGAGCCCCTGCATCGAGTGCCCCTTTCTCACAAACTTTCCAGAATGGGTCCGCGATACCACCATGGACTACTACATAAATTTTATATTCTTTTTCTGCTGCAAAAGAAGATAGGAAGATGCTCGACAACAAGAAAATCACTAAAAAAATAAACAAACCAGTTTTTAAATTACTTTTCATTTTTTACCTCCTAAAAAATATTTAAATTTTAAAATATTCAAGGAAAATTGTTTTCTCTTATTCTCACCTCCCTTCATCAACTCCCTACCCCTTCAAGAAAAATTCTTGGTTTTTTATACTACAGAATACAAATAAAATTCTTATCTAATTTTCGCAGGATTATTTTTTTTACCGCATTTTCAGTAGGAGTTGATCTTAATTCACACCAAAAAGATCAGTAGACAAGACTTGTATTCTAATTTTTTCGTTATTTAATAATTATATGCGAACGATTGCATAATAATAATTTAAACCCAAAAAATTCTTTTTATTTATTTTTTAATTGAGTGACTTTTTCAGTTTCAAATTTCTGAAAGTACTTATACTTTAATTTGCCGGTTAAAACTATCTTCCAAAATAATTACAAGTACAAGATGGTGATAGATAATAAGAGCCGTTCTCTATAAAATTTATATAATTATAGTTATGGTAATTTTATAGTCATGCATTCGATTGCAGGTAGTTTAATTTTATCACAAGATAATCCTTCTTGTCAAAAATTTTTTTACAATATTTTTAGACATATATAGAGATATGGGATTTGTTTTTGTAATTGCCATTTGCATAAAACCAATGTTCCAAATATCTAAATGGTCCTCATGGGAGTGGGTTATAAAAACGTTTTCAAGCTTTGCAAGGGAGCAGGAATACTCCCCACAGGCGTGCATAACATCTGGGCCGAAGTCAATGAGGTTTTTTTGATTGAGCAACAGACTGCTTCTGCGGCGTTTCAGTTTCCGATCGGTGGAAAGCAATGCCTTTGTGCAGGCCGGGCAGGAGCAAAAGGGGTCGGGAAAGCATTCTGCTGCGCCGGTTCCTAGAAATATCATGTCATCTATCCTCCTAAAGCTTTTGAAATGGTTTTTGCGCCCATTCGGAATGAATAACAAGAGTATTACAATCGAGGCGCTTTGCAGCCACTGTTGATTGAAAGACCAACTGCCACAATATTATTTTACTCCCTCCCAGTTACTTTTCTGCGCGCGTATATCCGTTACAATTTTTCGCACATTTTGCTGTATCCCTTTTTGAAATGGAACATATAGCTCATTTTCGTATTCACACAGGTAAACTCCACTAAAACCGATATCATTAAGCGTTTCAAGCACCCATTTCATAGGTATTTTACCCCAAAAGGGAGGAAGGTGAATATCACCTCTTCCAAAGGCAATACGATAACCCATTGGCAAGGTTTTATACAATGGGAAATTTGTAAGACGCATTTCCTCAAAGGATGAAGTGTTATCGCTAAGATGTATGTGACTAACGTATGGAGCACATTCTTTTACTGCCATCTTAAAATCATAGCCAAAATGCGTGGTGGAAAGGCTTAAATGTCCTGTGTCCAAGGTCATCTTGAAATTATTGCGGTTTACTTTATCAATCATTTCCAGGACTCTTGTGTGATGCTCTACCTCAATATTTTCCATGCACAGCGTAAGGCCTAAACTCGCGGCATAATCTGCTGCTTCGATATGTCCCTCTAAAAAAGCTTTTTCCTTTTGGAGATACATGGAGGATTGCTCAAAATGAAGCGTAAGCGGGTTGAGCTTTAATACGCTGCAAATATCAATAGAGGCTTTCAGTACACTTTTTTGCAAGTCAAGTTCATGAATGTTCCGGAGCTCAAGTCCCATTCCGATATGACCGGTATATTTCAACGGGAATTTTTCAAATATATCTTTTACGTAGTTGACATATTCCCAATGTATTTCTCCACCGGCAACTAAGGGGTAAGTACTAAGGCAAAATTCAACACAATCATAGCCGTTGCTCACAATTTGCTGTAAGGCAGCTTCTAAATTTTCAGCCCTTGTCTTGTCGGGAAAATTTATTCCTATTAATACTTTTTCCATATTTTTTGCCCACCCATTCATAGATAATTAGTAATGAGCCCGAGGCAAAGCATGATAAGAAAATTGCCTCGGGCAAATTAAAGCTTAACTTAGTTTATTTGACCATCAGTACATTTTTGGTAAAGTCTTCGATAAACTTACTCTTGTAGGCAGCAGGTATCTCTTCAAGTCTGTATTGCATATCCTCAGGCTTGAGGAGGGTATCCGCCTAATTAATTGAAAGTTTCATAACTCGATATCTGAACTTTTAACATTTAATTTCATTTGCCGATAAATAATAAGTTTTAAAAAAATGTAAGAAACCCAAGAAGTATTTTTTGTAATTATGCATTCGATTGCGTTTGATTTTATCACAAGATAATCCTTCTTGTCAAAAATTTTTTTATAATATTTTATGATAGAATTGACTTTGCTGTATTTAGGGAAAATAAATAGGTGCCTATCCCTATTATATTTTGAAAAGCTACAAAAAGTTACCGAACTATTTAGCTGGTTCAACCATTCCCTGTCAAATTCAGAAGAAAATGGCCTGTCTGCGTGCTAACCTGTCTGCGTGCAGATTCGCACAGGCAGGCACGCACAGGCAGGTGTCCCTATTTAATTTAATCAGTATCACATTTTCCCCAAGGATGCTGCTAAATAGTCAGATTTTAGAAAACGCTCCACAATAAAGAGCATGATAATATTCGGTGTCATCATGAGCAGTGCCACTACTGAGGCATTGGTTCGTATGAAATTATACCCCATGAATGAATAGAGAATGGTCGGTATGGTCTCGAAGGTAGGAGTGCCGATAATAAAAGTAAGGTTGAACTCTTCGATGCTGACAGTAAACGCAAAGATCATACCAGCCAGTAATCCAGGGCGAATCATGGGCAAGAAGATATCCTTGATTTTAACGAAAGTATTCGCCCCTAGATTCTCTGCCGCGTCTATCACGTCTTGAGGGATTGCCTGGAAACTGGTGGTCATCACCCGGATCATATAGGGCATGCTCATGAGCGTGTGCGCAAGCACCAGCCCGAAAAACGTTTGACTTAATCCGAATGCGGTGAAGACCCTACTGAGGAAAAGCGCTACTACCATCCCTGGCATGATGATAGGGAGGAGCACCACCAGCATGAAAAGTTTCTTCCCAGGTATTTTCTTTCTACCCAATACATAGGAGGTGGGTAATGATAAGACTAATGAGAGAAACACTGCCAGCGGTGCTAAACTGTAGCTAGTACGCAATGCCCGTCCGATATTGGTATAATTGAATACATATTTCCATTGCGCAAGCGAAAAGCTTGGTGGGAAAAGATTAGGGTAAGACCAGGGGTTCTCGGGATCAACCAAAGACCACATCACGGCCATAAGGATAGGTATACCGATCCACAAAATCTGGACTATCACAAAAAAGATCATCAGGAGCAAGTAGAAATGCCTCTTCCTTCGTGCTTGGATGAGATGTAGTGGTGTTTTTGTTATGCTATCTGTTGAAACCATACTAAACCTCTCCCTTAAAAAGTTCCGCGAATCGTGAATAGGCCCAAATAACAATGAACGCGGTCACGATAATGATCACTCCCAATACAGCTGCCTGATCCCATTCCTGATATATGGTGGCCATGATCTGCATCCGTCCTGCCATAGATGAGGGATAGACCGGTCCTGCGACACTGCATATGGGGAAGTCTCCAAAGGCCTTGATAAACATGAGGATCATAGAAACCAATATCCCAGGCATGGCCAACGGCACATATATCCTGAACAATACCGACCAGTACCCCGCCCCCAGATTTTTCGCTACATCGATGGTATCATCCCTGATCGACGCTAACGCCGCCATCACGATCAGCAATACAAAGGGCAGGTTCTTCCAGATCTGAATGAATACCACCCCCCAGCCGAATTTGTCATTGAGCATGCGCAATGGCTCATCGATCAAATTAAGCCGCATGAGTACAGTATTCACCAGCCCATGGTAGGAAATAAGGTTCAGGATAAGAAAAGCTGCCACCAAGGCAGGTATGAAAAGCGGCACTTTGATTATAGAACCCAGGATTCCCTTTCCGGTTCCACCCTTTCTGAAGAACAAGGCGATGGGGAATGCAACCACTAAGGTACCTACCGAACTTAAAAGACCCATCTTGAGGGAAAAGAACAAAGAATCCATGGATTCTTTGGCTTGCAATATCGCTTTCCAGTTTTCTAAGGTGAACTCCGACTTTCCTGTGATACTAAAAAGACCGAAGCTTTGCACGAGGGTCAGGAAGATTGAGGATCCAATAAACAACAGGATGAATCCCACACCCGGGATGAGCATCAGGATATCAATGGGTGAAATCTCCTTTTCTTTCATCTTTTACCTCCTCAAGATGCTAAAGGCGTCTTCGGGAATACTGAACTCTATGACGTCTCCCGCAATGAGTTTCCTGGATTCATCAGTCTGGGCACGCATCTTATTTCCCTGAACATCGATGAAGATATCCGTAATATTTCCCATGAATACAGCCTGTAGGATTTTCCCCTTGACTCTATTCGGTGCTCCTGGGGTATAGATCTTCATATCCTCAGGTCGCCAGACGAACTTCACTGTTTTACTCGCTTCAGGTATCTTCTGGCCCTCAGAGACGATCACCACCTTTCCAAAAGGAGCTTCCACGGTATACCGGCTACCATCTTTGGCTACTATGGTCCCTTCATAGATATTCGCCAGACCGATAAATCCAGCCACAAAACTGGTTTCAGGATTCCGGTAGATCGTGTAGGGATCCCCTAACTGTTCAATATGACCTCGGTCTATGACGACAATCCTGTCCGATATCGCCAAGGCCTCATCCTGGTCATGGGTCACGTAGATGGTTGTTATTCCCAGCCGTTTTTGCATTTCCCGTATCTCAACCCGCACTTGTACACGTAACTTGGCATCCAGGTTGGAAAGCGGTTCATCAAAAAGAAGAATCTTGGGCTCTGTCACGATAGCTCTTGCCAGAGCAATCCGTTGCTGCTGTCCTCCTGACAGCTGCCCGGGTTTGCGTTTTTCCAAACCCTCAATTCCCAACATCCCTATCACTTGTGAGATCCTCTTCTTCTGGTCTTGTCGTGGAATTTTCTGCATTTTCAACCCGAAGCTTATGTTATCCCAGACGGACATGTGGGGAAACAAAGCATAGGACTGGAAGCACATGGCTGTATTCCGCTTGTTTGGGGGAACATTGTTCATGATCTTGTCTCCAAAAAAGATCTCACCCCTGTCAGGATAGCAGAATCCTGCAATGGTTCTCAGGGTTGTTGTCTTCCCACAGCCTGAAGGACCGAGCAGGGTGACAAATTCACCATCAGCCACTTCTAAGCTTAGGTTATCCACAGCAAGGACTTCATTGAATTTTTTCGTTAAGTTTATAATTCTCAGGTTTGACACAAGACCCCCCATTCATATAAAATTTAAAGCTTAAAGCACAAACTCATTCTAGGCTACAAGTGATCTCTGTGGGCTGGGGATGATCCACCCCCAGCCCACACTTGCGCTTGGCGAGGCTGAACTTCCGCTCGACCTCCACCCGCTTGCTCTTGTCTTCCCCTCGTTCAACAGGATCCGGCTACCGGATACTCTATTTCATCAACACATTCTTGACGAACTCAGAAATCATGTAACTTTTGTAAGGTGCAGGGAACCATGCAATCGCATTTTTCGCTCTGTCTTCTTCAGTCAACAGCGTTCCTTCAAGAGTGATATCGGTTCTTGCTGGATAGGCACCCACCATCTCGAACTTCTTAAGCTGTTGCTCCTTTGTAGTGATATGATAGATTAAAAGCACTGCGGCGGCCTTGTTCGGTGCGTTCTTCAGCAGACCCATGGTATCTCCACCACCGGCTGCCCCCATCTGTGGAATATACATCTTCGCTCTGGTGAAGATGTTGCCTTTATTCATCATGTCTTTGACATTGTCATCCCAAGCGAAGGTCATGGCGATCTCGCCGTCATTGAGCCTGGTGATGGAGTCATTGTTTGATACGGTGAAGGTCAGCTTATCCTTGCGAGTATTGACCCACTCCCAAGCCAGATTCCAATTCGCCACCTTCTCTGGAACCACGTCGGTGTCTCCCTTGTACTTGTCTAAGCCTCCGGTGGTCTCCTTGATCAATGTGTGAACGAAGGATTGACCGGAACCACCTTTTGAAGGATCGTTGAAGCCGAATTTCTTTGGGTTGGCATCTATCCAAGCCTCGAGTTCTCCCCAAGTCTGGGGCGGATTGGAAACACGTTCTGGATCATAGAGGATGCCTGTCTGATTTCTATGGAAGGGAGTGAGATATCCTTTGGTCAACACACCCTCCTGAACCTCCCAGAGAGACGGAGCCAGCTTGTCTGCATCGGGTATCACGTTTTTCATGGGTCCATAGAACAGATCCAGATCCATAGTGGTTTTCACCCACTGTCCCCCAACAATCATTGCGTCGATGGTCCCAACGGCACGATCCTTCTCCGATATGGCTTTATTGAAGTTAGCTGTCTGATCCCCGACAATCAAATTGACTTTAATGCCGTATTGACTCTCAAAATCCTGAGCTGCTTCTTTAAAGTAGTCCGGGAAATACCAGGCATAGAACGTTACCTGCCCTTCCGCCTTAGCGGCAGTAACTATCTCGTCCCAACTGGCTGTCTGTAGATCAAGTGTCTGACCTGCCGCAAAAATCATTCCTGAAAGAAATAAAGTTAAACATAAAAATATAAACAAGAAAGCTAAGCGACTTTTTAAATTACTTTTCATTTTTACCTCCTAAAAAATTTTTATATTTTAAAAAACATTTAGAAAAAATTTTATTCTTATGTCCCACCTCCTCTTGTTGGCTTCCCTGTTTATTTAAAGGACAGTTTCTTTTTTTAGGGTATGGCTACAGGGAGTTTTTTGATTTTTTAAGAAGCCTAATTTTGGTAATTTTAGCACTAAAGCAATTGTGTTTGTTATTAGAAATAATTCAAATAACATCTTGTAAGTTAGTTTCAAATATTGGCCTTGACAATTTAAATATTAAATGCGAACGATTGCATAATAATAATTTAAACCCCAAAAAACTCTTTTTATTTATTTTTTAATTGAGTGACTTTTTCAGTTTCAAATTTCTGAAAGTATTTATACTTTAATTTGCCGGTTAAAACTATCTTCCGAAATAATTACAAGTACAAGATGGTGATAGATGATAAGAGCCGTTCTCTATAAAATTTATATAATTATAGTTATGGTAATTTTTTAGTTATGCATTCGATTGCAGGTAATCAATTTTACAACAAGATAATCCTTCTTGTCAAAAATTTTTTTATAATATTTTATGATAGAATTAACTTTACTGCATTTAGGGAAAATAAATAGATACCTGTCCCTATTATATTTTGAAAAGCTACAAAAAGTTACCGAATTATTTAGCTGATCCAACCATTCCCTGTCGAATTCAGAAAAAAATGGGATGTGTCCCTATTTATTTTATTTAAACTCTTTCAGCATCTTATAAAACTCTTCTTCTTTACCTTTTAAAATATGATAGCAATGATCATCAGTAGGAAAGGCTCCGGTCTTTACATCCTTAATATATTCTTTAAAGGCATTGGTCTCTATCTCAGCAACATTGGCATATTTCTTAACAAATTTAGGGGTAAAGGCTTGGAAGAGGCCCAACATATCTCCACAGATTAATACCTGCCCATCACAGGGTCCTCCTGCCCCAATAGAGTAGACTGGAATAGTCAGCTTTTTAGTAATAAAGACGGTTAATTCTGGAGGAACTGCCTCTAATAGAAGGGCGTAACCACCAGCTTCCTGGATGGCTAAGGCATCTTTGATTAATTCTCGGGCACTTTCTGCCTCTCTGCCTTGGGCCTTAAACCCACCTAACTGGCCTGAGCTCTGAGGGGTTAGACCAATGTGACCCATAACTAATATTCCAGCATCAGCTATAGCCCTTATTTTACTGCAGACCCTCTTCCCTCCTTCTAATTTTACGGCATCCATATCCGCCTCTTTCAAGAAACGTCCTGCATTTCTGACTGCTTCTTGGTCGGAGATCTGATAGGACATAAAGGGCATATCTCCGATACAAAAAGTATTCGGTGCCCCTCGTCGGACTGCCTG
>Ga0315279_10004756_pt1 | contig 18078 bp, 14 predicted proteins | sample YL17G06_20_MG_FD_203694 | JGI IMG/M metagenome (GOLD analysis project Ga0315279, IMG submission 203694) | Sediment microbial communities from Yellowstone Lake, YNP, Wyoming, USA - YL17G06_20 | ecosystem: Environmental > Aquatic > Freshwater > Lake > Sediment | place: USA: Wyoming | collected... | reverse complement strand
TCCCAGCGTGAAAAACGCGCTCCGACGCTCCTCCTTCGCTCTTTTCGCCTGCGGCGAAAAACCATGCCCGCTCAGTCGTCGCACGGGTTTCGCCCCCGAACACTCCTCGCCCGGCTTTCATCTCAGCACAATTCTAAAAAAGCCGGGCGGGCCCTGCCCGCTTCGGCACAGCACGGGTTTTGATTTACGCTTTCCGAACCATCAATATTCTAAATTCCGAGCCCGGACCAGTGCGTCCATTGCGTTACCCGCGGAGATTATAAGATTCATTCCTAGAAAAAAATCGGGGCGAAGGACACGGGGGCAATGGGCGGGCGGGGGAAAACCCGTGCGATGTACTATGCTCGCTAGAGCAAAAGCGAGCATAGTACTGTCCTACGCCTTTGCTAGGACGACGGAGCGGGCAAGGACCTAACTCGTCGGACCAATATTAAATCCGACGAGTTAGGGAGCGAGGAGGAGCGTCGGACACCGTTTTTTCATAAAAACGGTGCGGGGAAAATGCGCGCGTTTTCCTCCGCCTGCCCCGAACCCCCACGCCTGAGCCCCGCACCTTAAGTTGACTCGATTTTTGGGAAGCGTTATGCTCGCTTCCATGTCCCTCCAAGGAGTATCCCCGCGATGAAAAACGGCACTCGCCTGTTCCTTCTGATCGTTCTGTGCGCCGGATTGCTGCTCTCCGTTTCGGCCCAGGAATTCACCCGCCCCGCGCCGGTCCCGACGAAGGCCTACATCGTCGGCGGCGTCCGGCACGGCCTCAGCTTTTTCCCCCGCGCCAATTACGCGGCGGTCAAGCCCAAGCCGCCCGGGGTCATGGATTTTGCCCATTACCACGCCAACGACGAAGTCAACGCCTTCCTCGCCCAATGGGCCAAGGATTACCCCAATCTCATCGACCTTTATTCAGTGGGCAAGACGTTCGAGGGCCGCGACATCATGCAGATCACGGTCACGAACAAGGCCACGGGCAAGGACACGGACAAGCCGGCCATGTTCATCGAGGGCAACCGCCACTCGGGCGAGGTGACCGCCGCCGAGTCGGCCCTTTGGTTCGCCTGGCATATTCTGACCAACTACGGCAAGGATCCGGAAATCACCCGGATGGTCGATTCCACGACGCTTTATATCAAACCGAAGAACAATCCCGACGGCTCCGACCTGTATCTTCTCACCGCCCAATCCAACCGCAGCACGGTCCGTCCGTATGACGACGACGGCGACGGCCTGCTGGACGAGGACCCCCCCGAGGACCTGGACGGCGACGGCCTCATCCTGCAGACGCGCAAGAAGGTCGAGCCGGGCAAGGGAACGATGATCATCGATCCCGACGACAAGTCCGGACGCCTGATGAAGCGGGCCCCGGCGGGGAAGGGCGACTACGTGACGTACTCCGAGGGCGTCGACAACGACGGCGACGGCCGCTTCAATGAGGACGGCATCGGCGGCTTGGACCTCCACCGCAATTACGTCGAAAACTGGCGGCCCATGCCCGGCCTCGATTTCACGGGGCGCGGCTGGACCCAGGGCGGAGCGGGCGAATATCCCTTGTCCGAGACCGAGACCCGGGCGGTGGTGCTCTTCCTGCTCGAACACCCCAACGTTTCCATCGGCCAGACCATGGATACGTCCGTACCCATGCTCCTGCACGGGCCCTCGACCAGCCGGATGGAGGAATCGATGTTCCCCGAGGACCTGAAGATCTACCAATATTTCGACGTCGAGGGCAAGAAGATCACCGGCTATCCCAACGCCGGCGATACGTATTTCGTATACGCCAACCTCGGACGCGGCGATCGAGGCGGGATGGGGATGCGCGGCGGCGGTGAAGCGCCGGGCGCTCGGCAGGAGCCCCGGCCGCCCCGCGGTTCCCCGCTTTTCGGCCATTCCCCCGATTTCGGCTATCTTTACTACGGCGCGGTCTGGTACGGCGACGAGCTGTGGAACGGCGGCCGGCTGAAGGATTATGACGGCGACGGCCAGGTGACCCAACTCGAACAGCTTCGTTTCATCGACGAGGAGCTGGGCGGCCGGTATTTCACGCCCTGGCATAAGTTCAACCATCCCCAACTGGGCGAGGTCGAGATCGGCGGCTTCAATCCCAAATTCTGGAACCAGAATCCGCCTCCTGAGCTGCTCGAGGAATGGGCCAAGAAAGAGGCGATGTTCAATCTGTTCCTTTGGAAATCCCTCCCCCGGGTGAAAATCGCCGGCGGGTCGCTCAAACCGGCCTCAAAGGCCAAGGACGCCTATGAATTGACCGTCACGCTGGTCAACGAAGGCTACCTGCCCACGGCGCTGAAGATGGCCGACCGGGTCAAGATCGTCCGTCCCGACAATGTCACCGTCAGCCTGCCCTCGGGAATCGAATTTTCCGGCGCCCGGGCGCGGCAGGATATTCCTTATCTCCAAGGCGGCCAAAAGATGGACATTCGCTGGTCGGTCAAAATGGCCAAGCCGGTCACGGGCGACGTCGACGTCACATTCTCTTCGACCCGCGGCGGGGTCATTAAAGGAAAGGTAAAGATCGGATGATAGGGCTCGGGGTGTACCCCCCGAAACACGCGAAAATCCCCAGCGAGGATTTTCGCTCCGCTCCTCCTTCGCTCCCTGCCCGAGGATTGAGGAGGATCGACTTTTCTGGGCAGGACCATGCCCGCTCAGTCGTCGACGGGTTTCGGTGGGGCACACCCCTCGCCTCGTCCCTTTTTACCAAATTCGGTTCCAAGAAGCGTTGTTTCATTAATTCTCATCGGGAAACGCGCCGTTGGCCTGGATACTTCTATGGACTGCACTTCTCGTTCCCTGCTGAATGGGAATATGATCGGGCAAAATGGACGGGCGGCGGAGCGGTTGTTCGGGGGCAAACCCGTGCGACGACTGAGCGGGCATGGTCCCTCGCCGAAGGCGAGGGGAGCGAAGGAGGAGCGTCGGAGCGAAGTTTCCCATGCTGGGGGAAACGAGCGTGTTTGACCCCGAATACCGCGAATCCGCCGACCTTTTTAGAGAGCCAAAGTGGAACACGCTTTTCATCCTGATCCGGGCATCGAGACTAAGCTCCTCGAGCTTCTCAAGGCCGGGGAGCGCGCCGCCCTGGCCGTGGTCATCGAAACCGAGGGTTCGACTCCCCAGGTTCCCGGTGCGGCCGCGCTCTTCACCAAGCAGGGGCTCGCGGCGGGGACGGTGGGAGGCGGGACGGCCGAGGCCAGGGCTCAAAAAGCGGCCGACCGCGCCCTGCGGACGGGACAATCGTCCGTTCTCTCGTTCCATCTGGCCGGGGAGCTCAATCTCGGCGCCGACGGAGTCTGCGGCGGGAGCATGCGCCTTCTGATCGACGCCGATCCGGGCCGGGATCGCTCCGTTTTCGCCGCGGTGCTCAAGGCCTTGGAAAGCCGCCGCCCGGGTGTGCTGGCCGTCGCCATCCGGCGAGCGCCCGCCGGCGGAAAAATCGCCGTCCGGCGGAGCTGGCTTCCGGCCGCCCTCCCGGCGTCCCGTTTGAAAGCGGCCGGGCTCGCCGGATTCCGCGGCGAAGCCGCCGCTTGCCTCGCGGAGAAGCGTCCCCGGCTCGCGGCCGCGGGGAGCGGTTGGATTTATCTCGAGCCGCGCCTGCCGGCGCCCCGCCTCCTCATCGCCGGGGCCGGCCACGTCGGCCGGGCCGTCTCCCGCCTGAGTGCTTTTCTGGGCTTCGCCGTGCAGGTTTTCGACGATCGCCCGGAATTTGCCACCCCGGCGCGCTTCCCCGAGGCGGAGCGGATCATCGTCGGCGACCCGGCCGCGGAACTGGGCCGGGCTTCGATCGACGGCGGGACGTTCGTCGTCATCGTGACGCGGGGCCATCGCCATGATGCCGCGGCCCTGCGGGCCTGCATCCGCCGCCCGGCCGCTTATATCGGCATGATCGGGAGCGCCCGTAAAGTGGGGCTCCTGCGGGACGAATTTCTGGCCCGGGGCTGGGCCTCGGCCGCTGAGTGGGTCCGCGTCTACACGCCGATCGGCCTGCCGATCGGCTCCCGGACGGTCGAAGAGATCGCCGTGAGCATTGCCGCGGAACTCGTGGCCGTGAAAAACAAGGGCGCGGCCGCGGAATCCGCGGCTCCCACCCGCGCTTCCCGGCGGTGACGGCCCGGCTCCATCCTGATGCTCATGAAGCCATTTTCGAAGGCGCCCGGCGGGACGTACGCCATCATCCTGGCCGCCGGCCGATCGCGGCGCATGGGCGGCGAACCAAAGCTCCTTCTGCCCTTCGGCGGCTCGACGGTCCTGGGGTGCGTTCTGGACGCCGTGGCGGCGTCTCCCGTCGATCGCGCCTTCGTCGTTCTGGGGGCCTGGCGGGAAAAAATCGAGCCCGTCGTCCGTCCCTATCCCTTTTCACTCGTTCTCAATCCCGACTTCGACCGGGGCATGCTGTCCTCGGTGCAGGCCGGGTTGCGGGCCCTCCCCCCCGGCGAGGGCGCCGTTTTTATCGTCCCCGGCGACCATCCGCGGATCACCCCCGGAGTATTCGCCCGGCTTCTGCAGGTCCGGAACGAGTCCCGGGCCGGGCTGGTCGTCCCCGTTTTCGGCGAGCGGGGCGGCCACCCGCTCCTCGTGGATCTCCTCTTCCGGGCCGAAATCGACCATCTCGACCCGGACGTCGGGTTGCGCGGACTCCTGGCCCTCCACCCCGAACGTGTCTGCCGCGTTCCCATCGCCGAAGAGGGGATTCTCCTGGATCTTGATACGCCGGGCGATTATCGGAAGGCGGGAGGGCGGCGGCCCGTCGACTGATCCGCGGCCAAGGTTTCGGCTCGGCTCTTGTCTAATCGGGCGTGAACGGATATGGGATGGGACCGCAAAAAGGGAAGAAAAACAACGGGAAAGACGTCTAAAACGTGTGATGAGGGCCACCGGCCCTCGTCCGCGATCTAAATCGGAGGAGTTTTTCATGAAGAAAGCAGCGATCGGATTCATGGCCTTGATCCTGGCCGGCGTCGTAGCCTTTGCCGCGGCCAGCATCACCGGGACCTGGGAAATGACCTACACGACCCAGCGCGGCGAACGCAAGCAGGACGTCACCTTCACGCAGACCGGCGAGAACCTGGAAGTCTCGATGATGATGCCCCAACGGCAGGGCGATCCCGTCGAGGTGAAGGGCACGGGCACGATCAAGGGCAACGACATCACCTTTAAGATCACCCGCACAACCCAGCGCGGCGAGATGACGACCGAGTACAAGGGCAAGCTCGTCGACGACAACAACATGGCCGGCTCGTTCGAAATGAACATGGGCGGTAATGCCACGACCATCGAATGGAAGGCCGTCCGCAAGCCGAAATAACCTGCGACCCTCCTTGTTCTTTCTTTAACCCTTTTCACCCCCTGTTCCGCTCCCTCCCCGGGGCGGACAGGGGGCCTTTCTTTTCCTCCGTTTCCCCCCTTCCCCATCCGGGTTCCACCCCTGCTTGGTCTCTCCTCTCCCGTGGCGAATTTTGTTATAATACCGTGATTTCCCGAGGTACGGAGGCCGCGGGGGAAACGCCGGCCGCGGCCCGGGCCGCGGAAACGCGCCGCCTGCCCGCGGCGTTAAAAAGAATGTCGATGATCCTGGAAGAATTCAATGGAGCCTTCGTCTAAAGGGTGACGAAGGCAAAGGCCATGCAGCGGTATGAACGACAAGGCTCTGGTCGAAAGCGCCCGGCGGGGAGACCGCGGGGCCTTCGAAGTCCTCGTCAAGAGGTATGAGGCGAAAGTGTATCACCTGGCGTATGGATTCGTACAGGACCCGGCCACGGCCGACGATTTGGCCCAGGACGTGTTCGTCAAAGTGTATTGCCACCTGCCCAAGTTCAAGTTCGAATCGGAATTCGGCACCTGGCTGTATCGGATCGCCGTCAACCATATCAAAGACCATCTGCGCAAGATCGCCCGCCGCAAGGAAGTGTCCCTGCAGGAGCTCGAGAACAGCCGCTTTGCGGCCGAAGACCCCGCTCCCGGGCGCGAGGCCGAGCGGCTGGGCGAAGAGAGACGGGCGGCGGTGCACAAGGCCCTGCAGACGCTGCCGCCGAAATACAATGTGATCCTGACCCTTCGGGACGTGCGCGGCCTCTCCTACGAGGAAATCGCCGACGTCCTGAAGATTTCACCGGGGACGGTCGACTCCCGGCTCCACCGGGCGCGTCGCCAGCTTCGGAAAAAGATGGCCCCTTATCTGACCTTGGAAGGGCGGGGGCACGAAGGAGGGGGGAATGAAATGCCGTAAGGCCGAACGTTGCCTTCTTCGGTCTCTGGACCGGCCGCTGAATGCCGCCGAGCGGCTGGAATTGGACCGCCATCTGGGGTCCTGCCCGCGTTGCCGCGTCCTGGGCGGGGAATACTCCGCTCTGCGCGAAAGCCTGCGCGGCCTGCCCCAAGGGTCGCCCCGGCCTTATTTCTGGCAACGAGTGAACACCCGCATCGAGGCGCTCGAGCACCCCGCGCCATTGGCTGTCTGGAGGAAATGGTGCCTACGGGCCATCCCCGTGTCGCTCTTCCTCATCGGACTGTTCATCGGGGGATTGATCTTCCTGCCGGGCGGGAACGAAAACCTGAGCCAGTCTGAAGCCCTCCTTCTGCGCAACTCCGAATCCATCGGCGGAACGAGCTTATATCTGGACGAGACCAAAGGCATCGATAGAAACATGGCCATCATCTTCGCCGCCTCCGAGCGCAACCCGGAAAAGAGGCCGAGGCCATGAACAAATCGCGTCTTTGGATCGTCCTCTCCCTCGTCCTCCTCTTCGCCGCCGGAATGGTTGCCGGGATTTTCGCCGACAAATGGTTCCTGAGCAAGCGGGCCGAAGCGCGCCGCGGCCAGAGCAACCGCCCCCCGACTTTAGAGCTTTGGTCGAAAGAGCTCGGCCTGACCGTCGAACAGCAGGCCAAGATTCGCGAAATCTTCAAACACAACGAGGAGCGTCTCCAGAACGACGAACGCCTCAAGGGTCTGCGCGGCGATCTGGACAAGCGCTACGGCGAAATCCGGGCCCAGCTCAAGGCCGAAATCGACGCCGTCCTCACCCCGGAGCAGAAGCAGAAGCTCGAGGCCATGATCCAGAAGCACAACGAGGAGCGGCGCAAGGACAACGAACGACGACAACGCTCGCATGAACCCCGTTCAGGCGATGCGTCCAATAATAATAAAGGAGCGAAGTGATGAAAAAGAAAGCCATTATCGGACTGCTGGTCGTAGCGGTCCTTGCCGTGATCATGTTCGGGTTCGTTTTGAAAAAAGGCGGCGCGGACAAGCCCAGGTACCGGACGGAAGTGATCGCCAAGGGCGACATCGAGGCCATGGTGACGACGTCCGGGACGATCAACCCGATCGATCTTGTCGACGTCGGCGCTCAGGTCTCGGGCAAGATCATCAAGCTCTATGCCGACTACAACACGCCGGTCAAGGCCGGCCAGATCGTGGCCGAGATCGATCAGGAAATCAGCAAAGCCAAGGTCGACCAGAACCAGGCTAATTACGAGAGCGCCCAGGCCCGGAAGCTGCAGGCCGATGTCGCCCTCGACACCAACAAGAAAAAATATGACCGGACCCTGGACCTCTTCCAGCGGAACCTGGTCTCCTTCGAGGAGAAGGAAACGGCCGAATCCAACTATGTGGCGGCCAAGGTCGGGGTCCAGACGGCGGCGGCGACCGTCTCCCAGGCCAAATCCCAGCTCGATTCGAGCAAAGTCGACCTGTCCTACACCGTGATCCGTTCCCCCATCGACGGAACGGTCATCACCCGCAACGTCAATATCGGCCAGACCGTGGCCTCCAGCTTCACCGCGCCCGTCCTCTTCAAGGTCGCCAGCGACTTGAGCAAGATGCGTGTGACTTGCGCCGTCGACGAGGCCGACATCGGCAGGCTCAAGGAAGGGCAGAAAGTCCGGTTCACGGTCGACGCCTTCCAGGGCGAAACGTTCACCGGCGACGTCCAGCAGGTGCGCAATTCGGCCACGACCGTCCAGAACGTCGTCACCTACGAGACGATCGTCACGGCCGCAAATCCCCAGGGCAAGCTCAAACCGGGGATGACGGCCACGGTCCAGATCATCACCGGCCAGGCCAAGGGCGTCATAAAGGTCCCCAATACGGCCATGCGCTATACGCCCAACCTGCCGGCCGAGGAATTGAAGAAGATCTTCGAAGAGATGCGTGCCCAGCGGCAGGGCCAGACCGGCCAGGCGGGCCAGCGGACGGACGGCCAACAGGGCCAGACCGGCCAGCGCGCCGGCGGCCAGACCGGCGGCGGCCAGCGCGCGCAGACCGGCGAAATGACGGCCGAACAGATCCAGGCCTTCATGCAGCGGCAGGGCCAGAGTACCCGGCGCGGCAGCGGGCAGGTCTGGGTCCTGGACGAACTGGGCAAGATCAAGCCGATGATGGTGCGCACCGGAGTCACCGACAATACGTATTCCGAGATGACCCGCGGCGAGCTAAAGGAAGGCATGAAGGTCATCCTGGGCGAGCTGTCGGCGAGCCAGGCCGCGACGGCGGCCCAACAACAGGGCCAGAACCGCGGCGGCCCCGGTCCCGGCGGCATGATGATCTTCCGGTGAGGCTCCCGCGCCTTGCTAAGGGAACCCTCCTATGGCTAATAATGTCATCCAACTGGAAAACCTGACGCGAACGTACGTCGTCGGGGAAACCGAGGTTCGCGCCCTGCGGGGCGTGTCCCTCAATGTCCCGGCCGGGGATTTCCTGGCCATCATGGGCGCCTCGGGCTCGGGCAAGTCGACGATGATGAACGTCATCGGCTGCCTGGACAAGCCCACGAGCGGCAAGTACTTTCTGGACGGCGAAGAAATAAGCAAGCTGGACAAGAACCGGCTGGCCGAGATCCGCAACAAGAAGATCGGCTTCGTCTTCCAGTCCTTCAACCTCCTGTCGCGGACGACCGCGCTGGAAAACGCCGAATTGCCCCTTCTCTATTCCAACGTCCCGGGCAAGGAGCGCCACGCCCGGGCCATGGCTTCCCTGGCCCTGGTCGGCCTCAAAGGACGGGAAACGCACAAGACCAACCAACTCTCCGGCGGCGAACAGCAGCGCGTGGCCATCGCCCGGGCCCTGCTCAACAATCCTTCGCTCATCCTGGCCGACGAACCGACGGGCAACCTCGATACCAAGACGAGCGAAGAGATCATGGACATCTTCACCAGGCTGAACAAGGACAAGGGCATCACCATCATCATGGTCACCCACGAAACGGACATCGGCGCGAGAGCCAAACGACGCATCCACATGCGCGACGGCCAGATCGTCCGGGAAGAGAAAAATTAAATGCATACCCTCACCCAAACTCTCCGTATTCTGCGCGTCTCGCTGCGGGCCCTGGCCCGCAACAAGATGCGGACATTCCTGACCTGCCTGGGCATCATCATCGGGGTCGGGGCGGTCATCGCCATGGTCTCGATCGGCGCCGGGGCCAAGGCCGCCGTCGAGTCCCGCTTCAGCGCCATGGGGACGAACCTCCTTTTCGTCAGCGGCGCCAGCCGCAATACCCAAGGCGTCCACACCGGCTTCGGCGGCTACCAGACGCTGCGGCCCGAAGACGCCAAAGCCATCCCGGAGCGCTGCCCCTCCGTCGAGGCCGTCTCGCCCAGCGTCAGCACCCGGACCCAGGTCGTCTACGCATCCAAGAACTGGAATACCTCGATCCAGGGCTGCGGCGAGAAGTACACCGAGATCCGCAAGTGGGAAATCGAATCCGGGACGTTCTTCGACGATTCGGCGGTCCGCTCCGCGGCCAAGGTCTGCGTCCTGGGCGCCGACGTCAACAAGAACCTGTTCGAGGGCGAAGATCCCTTGGGCAAGACCATCCGCATCAAGAAGGTCCCCTTCGTCATCATCGGCGTCCTCAAAGCAAAGGGACAGTCGGCCGGCTTCGGCAGCCGCGACGACCAGATCTGCGTGCCTTACACGACCTGCATGAAGCGTCTGCAGAAGTCCGAATTCTTGAACTCCATCGACGTCTCCGCGATTTCCGGCGAGGCCACGGCCTCGGCCAAGGCCGAGATCGAAGACCTCCTGCGCATCCGGCATTCCATCGCCCCCGGCGCGGCCGACGACTTTCAGGTCAACAACATGGCCGACATCGCCGAAAGCGCGGCCGACGCCACCAACATCCTGACCATCCTCCTCGGCAGCATCGCCTCGATTTCTCTGCTGGTCGGCGGCATCGGCATCATGAACATCATGCTGGTGTCGGTCACCGAGCGCATCCGCGAAATCGGCATCCGCATGTCGATCGGGGCCAAGGAACGGGACATCCTGCTCCAGTTCCTGGCCGAGGCCATCGTCCTCAGCCTCCTGGGCGGCCTGATCGGGATCGGGCTGGGCGTGGGCGTGTCCAAACTGCTCAAATACATCCCCATCTTCGCCTCCATCACCACGGTCGTCTCGACGAGTTCGGTCATCCTGGCCTTCGCCTTCTCGGGCTCGGTCGGTGTCTTCTTCGGCTTCTATCCCGCCCGCAAGGCCTCTAAGCTCGACCCCATCGAGGCCCTGCGCTACGAATGACATTCATATAAAGAGGTATGATCATCATGAAACGAAACATCCTCCTCATAGGGCTGTCCGCCCTGATCCTGATGGGAGGCGCCGCGTCGGCCCAACAAGCGGCGAGCGACGCGAATATCCTCAAGCTGACCCTCGACGAAACGATCGTCCGGGCCCTCAAGCACAACATCAGCCTCATGGTTGCGGAGCTCAGCCCCCAGTCCTCCGCGCTCAGCTTCCAGGCGGCCAAGGAAAAATACTATCCGACCTTGGCTTTCAACTTCTCCAAGCGCAATACCGAGAACGCCTCCTACTCCTTCCTCGACGTGGCCGGGGCCAGTAATATCACCAAGACGAACAATTACTCGGGCCAGATCAACCAGTTGACCCCCATCGGCGGGACGTTCTTGATGTCGCTGTCGGACGGCATCACGGACACCACCCAGAAGGGGCAGACGATCAATCCCCGTTACAATACTCAGTTGAGCTTCAGCTACAGCCAGCCGCTCCTCCAGAATTTCGGAACGACGATCACGAATTACAGCATCACCGTGGCCCGCAACAACCTGGAGATGTCCGAATGGCAATTCTATAGGACCGTCCAGGACACGATTTATAGCGCCACCCAGGCCTATTGGACCCTGGCTTACAGCATCGAGAACCTGAAGGTCCAACGGGCTTCCCTCAAGCTGGCCCAGGATTTCCTGGACATGACCCAGCGCCGGGTCGAGATCGGCCAGTTGGCGCCTCTGGACGCCATCAGCGCCCAGAGCGAAGTGGCCACCCGCGAAGCCGGCATCCTGGCCGCCGAGGCGGCGGTCAAGTCGGCTGAGGACCAGATCAAGATGCTCCTGGCCATGACTCCCGAAGAGGAAAAAGCGTCCGTCTCCATCGTCCCGGTAGACCAGCCGAAATACGAGCTCCGCTCCGTCGATCTCGACCAGGCCCTGGCCACGGCCATGGACAAGCGGCCCGACCTCAAGGTGAGCAAGCTCGGCGTGAAAAGTTCAGACCTCAGCTTGATGTATACCAAGAACCAGATGCTGCCCAGCCTCAACCTCTCGGCCGGCTGGCAGAGCCCGGGCATCAGCGGGACCCAGATCCTCTACGACGGCAATCCCCTGTTCGGCCAGGTCATCGGCAACGTCCCCGGCGGCGTGGGCAACGCCCTGAAGGACACCTTCGCCTTCAAGTATCCCAACTGGAATATCGGCCTGACCCTGAACATCAGCCTGAGCAATGTCATGTCCCGGGCCAACCTGGCCTTGGCCCAGGTCAGCCTGAAGCAGGCCGTGCTCAATCTCCAGAACACCCAGATCCAAGCCGTCCTCGAGATCCGCAACGCCGTGCGCAACCTGCAGACGACCTACAAGCAGGTCCAGGCTTTCCGCGCGGCCCGCGATCTGGGCGAGAAGAAGCTGGCCGCCGAGGAGGAAAAGCTCCGCGTCGGCTTGAGCACCAACTACGTCGTTCTTCAGTACCAGCGCGACCTGACCACCCTCCGCGTGTCCGAGCTCCAGGCCATCATCAATTACAACCTGGCCCAGGCCGGTTTGGAGCGGTCGATGGGCACGAGTCTCGATCTCCGGAAAATCAAGATCGCCGACATGATTGGAAATTAAAGGGCTCGCTGCCCTGTCGAACCGTATTATAGAATTGGGAGTTCAGGGCTCCCGCCGGAAGGCGGCGGTAAGTCGGCCTCCCGCGGGAGCCCTTTTTTTGGGCCCGGTGCCCCGTGGGCCGGAGTTCCGCCGTTCGACGCTCCAGGCTCCTCGCCGGATGCGCGAACGGCGGGCGCATTTCGTTTAAGGAGCGGAGTTCAGACGAACATGGCGAACGCACATCGTCGATCCCTAGGCTTGAAAGGAGGCGCGGTCCTCGGTCTCGCCCTCTTCATTCTCCTTCCCGCCCCGGCCGCGGCCCAGACCGAGACCCTCAGCCTGGATTCAGCCATCCGCCTGGCCCTGCAGAACAACGAACGGGCCCTGGCCGCGGACCAGCGCGTCGCGGCCGCGGACTCGCGGTTGACCAAGGCCCGGGCTTACTTCCTGCCGACCCTCAGCCTCAGCGGCAACTACACCCGGCGGCCGTTCGAGGTCACCCGGGCCATCGGCAACCAGCAGGTCATCGTCCAGGCCTACAACGCCCTGTCCTGGTCGGCCAACTTCAGCATGATCCTGTTCGATTCGCACAGTGTCCCCACCCTGCTGGGGGCCGATGCCGACCTGGCCACGGAGCGGTTGAACACCATCGACGCCAAGCGCACGCTGGCCTTCGAAGTCGGCAACGCTTTCCTGACGACGCTCAGCGTGGACCAGGTCCTGCAGGCCTCCCAACGCCGGCTCGAATTCGCCAAGCAGAGCCTGGACGCGGCCAAAGCCCGCTACGCGGGCGGCCTCGTTTCCGTCAACGACGTGACCCGGGCCGAGCTGGAGTACGCCACGGCGGAGATGGGAGTCGTCCAGGGCCAGGGCCAGGTCGAGACGACTTACCTGCAGCTCGGGTTCCTGCTCAATGCGCCGCCGCCTACGAAACTGGCCGTCCCCGATTTCCTGCTCACCGCCGTGGAGACCAAGCTGTCCGCCCAGGACGCCCTGATCGCCGAGGCCCAAGCCCGCCGGCCGGATGTCAACGCCCTGCGGTATCGGTCCAAGTCCATGCACGCCGCGACGATCGAATCCACGCTCAAGTGGTTCCCCACGCTGAGCCTGACCGGCCGCTACAGCTACACCAACGAAGCCGGTTTGACCGGCAAGAACTTCAACTGGAACGCCGGCCTGTCCATGAGCTGGACGATCTTTGACGGATTCAACCGCAACGGCGAGTATAGCGAGCGGCTGGCCGTCGCCTACCAGGCCGACCTGGACCTCCAGGCCGGGCTGCGCAAAGTCGAGGTCGACGTCCGCACCGCCCTCGTCTCCCTGGAGAACCAGCGAGCCGTTTTGAAGCAGTCTAATGTCGCCTACAACGTCGCGGTGCGCAACGCCGCCGAAACCACTGAATTGTACCGCCAGGGCTTGAGCACGGCTCTGCAAGTTGCGGACGCCAACGTCCGGCTCTTCGAAGCTTCCGTCGCGCTCGTCCAGGCCCGTTACGGCCTCGGCATCGCCTATTTGAACCTGGAAGCCGCTCTCGGACTGGATCCGTTGGGAAAGGAGCCGAACTTTGAAAATTAAATCCCCGACCATCATTCTCCTGGCCGGCTTGGCCGTGATCTTCGCCGCCGGCTGCAAGAAAAAAGAGGCGGCTCAGGCCGGCCCCGGCGGAAGAACCGGTTCGCCCGCGGCGAAGTCGCGCATCCAATTCCCCGTCGAAGTCCAGACCGTCGGCACCCGGCCGCTGGTCTATACGGTCAACGCCGTCGGCTCGGTCGACGCTTTTGAAAAAGTGCAGGCCACGGCCCGCGTTTCGGGGGTTATCGACCGGGTGCTGTTCGCCGAGGGAAGCCTGGTCGGCGTCGACCAGATCCTCGTCGAGATCGAGACCGAACGCTACAGGCTGGCCGTCGAATCGGCCCAGGCGACCTACGAAAAGGCCCAGGCGGCCAAGGCGGACGCGGAAGCCGGCCTGAAGCGGCGCGAAACGGTCATCGCTCAGAACCCCGGCCTGATCCCCGGCGAAGAGCTGGAGACCTGGCGGACCAAGGTCCGCCTGGCTGCCGCCGACGTGGCCCAGGCCAAATCGGCCCTCGACCAAGCCAAGTTGAACCTCCACGACGCCTACGTCCGGGCGCCGTTCGCCGGAATCATCCAAACCCGCACGGCCCTAACCGGGCAGTATGTCCAGGTCGGTTCCGTTCTGGCCACCCTCGTCCGCCGCGACCCCCTGCTCCTTCGCTTCCGCGTTGCGGAGCGCGACGCCGCGCAGATGCGGCCCGGCCAGGCGGCGAATTTCACTATCCGCGACACCGAAAAAAGCTATACATCGAAGATCGTCCACGTGGCCGAGGCGGCCGACGAAGGAACGCGCATGGTGGCCGTGACCGCCGAGGTCCGAGACACCCGGGACGAGGCGCTTCGACCCGGCGTTTTCGCCGAAATCACCATCCCGGTCAGCAGCCCGCGCAACGCTCCGGTCATCCCTCAGACCGCCGTCCGGCCCAGCGAGCGCGGCTTCATCGCCTACATCGTCCAGAACGACGCCGCCGTCGAGCGCGTCCTGACCGTCGGCATGCGCACCACGGACGGTCAGATCGAGGTCATTTCCGGGCTGTCTCCGGGTGAGATTCTCGTCGTTCGCGGGGCCGAAGCCCTGCTCAATGGTTCGCCGGTCAAGATCGTCCGGGCCGGCGCGGTGCCGCAGTCTAGGGACAAGATTCAGGGCGGCCGCGGGGGCCGGGAACAACCCCCCGGGCCGGCCGGGCCGGAGGCCAAGCGGGATCCCGGCGCCAAGCGCGAACCGGGGAGCGAACCCCCCTCCAAGCGCTGACCCGGTCCGCCGCCGCGTGCAAAGGACTACCCATGAAAATCACGGAAGTATGCGTCAATAAACCGGTCCTGGCCTGGATGATGATGGCCGCGACCATCGTCTTCGGCGTCGTGGCCGGCACGCGCATCGGCGTCAGCCAGTTCCCCGACGTCGATTTTCCCACGCTCTCCGTCAATATCTCCTGGCCGGGGGCGGCCCCGGAAGTCGTGGAAAACGACATCGTCGAAACGATGGAGGAGGCCCTGGTCCAGATCGAGGGCCTCAAGACGATCACCTCGAGCTCCCGCCAGGGCGGCGCCTCGATCACCCTGGAAATGGATTTGTCCCGGGACGTCGACTTGGCCCTTCAGGACATCCAGTCCAAAGTTTCCCAGGCCACCCGGTCTCTGCCTCGGGACATCGATCCGCCGACCATTTCCAAGAGCAATCCCGAGGACCAGCCGATCATGATGATCTCGCTGGCCGGGGCCGTTCCGCCCCGCGTCCTTACCGACTATCTCCAGTTCAGCCTCAAGGAGAAATTGCAGACCATCCCCGGCGTGGGCGAGATCGGCCTGATGGGCGTGCAGGACCGCAATGTCAGGGTCTGGCTGGACGCGGTCAAACTCGACGAGAAGGGTCTGACCGTCCGCGACGTCATCTCGGCCCTCCAGCGCGAGCACGTCGAGCTTCCGGCCGGCCGCCTGGAAACGCAGGGCCGCGAAGTCAACGTCCGCATCCTGGGCGAAGCCGTCGACATCGAGACGCTTCGAAAGATTGTCGTCCGCGAGATCAACGGCAGCCCCATTTACATCAGCGACGTGTCTCTCGTCGAGGACGGCTTCGACGACACCCGCCGGATGGCCCGGGTCAACGGCGTGCCCGCCCAGGGTCTGTCGGTCAAGAAACAGCGCGGCTCAAACGCCGTGGCCGTGGCCACCGCCGTCCGCGAGGAGCTGGCCGATTTCCAAAGGTCCCTGCCCGAGGGACTGAACGCCACCATCGTCTATGATTCGACCGTGTTCATCGAGGAGTCCGTCAAGGAGATCCAATTCGAGATTCTCCTCTCGGTCCTCCTGACGGCTTTCGTCTGCTGGCTTTTCCTGGGGTCTTTTTCCAGCACGCTTAACGTCATCCTGGCCATTCCCATGTCCCTCCTGGGGACGGTGGCTATCATTTATTTCCTCGGCTTCACCTTCAATACCTTCACCCTCCTGGCCATGGCTTTGGCCGTCGGCATCGTCGTCGACGATGCCATCATGGTCATGGAAAACATCTTCCGCCACCGCGAAAGCGGCCAGGGGTTGGTTGAGGCCGCCCTGGGCGGGACGCAGGAGATCGCCTTCGCCGCCCTGGCCGCGACGCTGGCCGTCGTGGCCATCTTCATCCCGGTCGTCTTCGTCAAGGGCATTATCGGCCGATTCTTCCTCCAGTTCGGCGTCACCCTCTGCCTGGCCGTCCTCCTGTCGTACGTTGAGGCCGTCACCCTGGCCCCGGCCCGCTGCTCCCAGTTCCTTAAGACCACGCGCGAGGGCCGCAGCCGCATGGGAAAGGCCGTGGACCGTGGCTTCAGCGGATTGGAGCGGTTCTACAGCCGCCTCCTGGGCCGCAGCCTGCGGCGCCCGGGCCTCATTCTGATCGGGGCCCTCCTTCTCTTCCTGGCGGCCATCTTCGTCCTGACCCGGATGCCGGCCGAATTCGTTCCCTCCCAGGACCTGAGCCGGATGTCCATCCGCGTCCAGACCGCCGTCGGCGCCGACATCAAGGAAACAGCGGCCCTCGTCCAGAAAGCCGAAGATATCGTCATCAAGCGGCCCGAAGTCATCCAGTCGTTCACTTGGGTTGGCATGGGCGGATCGAGCTCCGGGAACCTGAATGTAACCCTCGTTCCCCCCAAGCAACGGAAGCTCAGCGTGGCCGATCTTTCGACCCAACTGCGGCGCGACCTGAACTCCGTTCCAGGCATCCGGGCGGTCATCCAGGACCTCTCCCAGCAGGGCTTTACGGGTCAGCGGGGTTTTCCGGTCGAGTTTTCCGTCCGCGGCGGGAACTGGGACCAGCTCATCGCCTTGAGCAATGAAATGATGGGCAAGCTTCGCGAAAGCGGCATCGTCCAGGACCTGGATTCGGATTACCGCATCGGCATGCCCGAGTTGCGCATCCTGCCCGACCGGGCCCGGGCGGCCGACGTCGGCGTCTCCATCGACGAAGTGGCCACGACTCTCAATGCCCTGGTCGGCGGAGTCCGCGTCGGCAAGTACAGCTCGGGCGGCCGGCGCATCGATGTCCGCCTCAAGCTTCTGGCCGCCCAGCGGCAGCGCCCGGAGGACATCGCCCGCCTGAAGGTCCGGACGCGCGACGGCACGCTCGTCCCGCTCTCTGCGCTTGTCGCCTACGACGAACAGCCGGCCCTCCAGGCCATCACCCGCAAGGACCGTGAGCGGGCTATTTCGATCTTCGCCAACGTCGCCCCCGGCCATGCCCAGGACGAGGCCATCGCTTACGTGGAGAGCCTGGGCAAGGGCTTGCCGGTCGGCTACCGCATCGTTCTGGGCGGCGCCAGCGTGGCCTTCCGGGAATCGATGAGCAGCCTGCTCTTCGCCCTTTTGCTGGGCGTCGGGATCGCCTATATGATCCTGGCCTCCCAGTTCAACTCGTACAAAGACCCCATCACCATCATCACCATCCTTCCCCTGTCGATCGCCGGCGCCGCCTTCGCTCTGGTGCTCGCCGGCCAGACGCTGAACATCTTCAGCATGATCGGCCTTCTGCTGCTCATGGGGATCGTCAAGAAAAACTCGATCATCCTGGTCGATTACGCCAACGCTTTTCGGGCTAAGGGTTTCGGGGCGGCGGAATCCATGAAAAAAGCCGGCCCCATCCGCCTGCGTCCCATTCTGATGACGGCTACGGCCACCTTGATGGCGGCCATCCCGCCGGCCCTCGGACTCGGTTCGGGATCGGAGATCCGGGTGCCGATGGCCATCGGCGTCATCGGCGGATTGGTCCTCTCGACGGCCCTCAGCCTTCTCGTCGTGCCCGCGTTCTATGTCGTCGCGGACAAGCTGGGCCGGAAAAAGAAAGTCATCGAGGCGAAATAAAGACGGGCTCGGAGGAGGGGCTCGGGGGGTTTGGGGGAAAACGCGCGGATTTTCCCCGGCGAGGAA